>Ga0207007_1091_pt1 | contig 24740 bp, 19 predicted proteins | sample Alteio_BWMinCont_85_FD_153487 | JGI IMG/M metagenome (GOLD analysis project Ga0207007, IMG submission 153487) | Enriched cells from forest soil in Barre Woods Harvard Forest LTER site, Petersham, Massachusetts, United States -... | ecosystem: Environmental > Terrestrial > Soil > Temperate forest >...
CACCTTCACGCACACCGGCAGCTACACCGACAAAACGGATCGGTAACTCCAGTTTTACTTGTTTGTCAGCGGCAAATTCATGAAAATCAACATGCAGGATTTCATCACTTACCGGGTGGAACTGAACTTCCTTTACAAGGGCATTGTAATGGATGCCGTCAATATCCAGGTCAATAATATTAACATCCGGCGTATATACAATATGCTTAAAGTCGTTTACAAAAACTTTAAAATGGACGTTTCCGCTTTTGCCGTACAGTTCGCAAGGCACAAAACCTTCTGCGCGCAATTGTCCTGCAATGGATTTTCCTTTGCCATCTCTCTTGTGGCCGGTAATATTAACTGATTTCATAATTGTAAATTTAAAAGCGGGTGCAAAGATAGGGATTTTCTAAAAAAAACGATCAGAGTATCAAAGAAGTTTGATAATTATCGCTCAATTTGAACAGGGAACTGATTGATCCGTATTCATATACGTTCTGGATTGCGTTCGCAAAAAGGTCAGAAACGCTCAATACTTTTATCTTTTCACTGTATTTTTTCAATGGAATGGTATCGCAAACAATTACTTCGGTAAGCTTTGAATTTTCGATGTTTTCGTATGCTTTCCCGGATAAAACTGCATGTGTGCAGAATGCCCTGACACTTTTAGCCCCTTGTTCCATCATCATTGAGGCGGCTTTGGTAAGCGTGCCACCCGTATCCACGATGTCATCAACAATGATAATGTTTTTACCCTCTACATCACCAATAACACGCATTGTTTCAATCTGGTTGGCATATTTCCGGTGTTTATCAGCAATAACCAGTTCCGCGAGGAGGCTTTGCGCAAAATAACGCGCCCTTTGCGTACCGCCCATATCAGGGGCTGCGATCACCAGGTCTTCGAGGCCGAGGCTCTTTATATAAGGGATAAAGATCACGGAGGCGTCGAGATGATCAACCGGCACTTCAAAGAAACCCTGGATCTGGGCTGCATGGAGATCCATAGTCATGATACGACTGATACCGGCTGTGGTAAGAAGGTTTGCCACCAGTTTGGCACCAATGGCCACACGGGGCTTGTCTTTCCTGTCCTGCCTTGCAAACCCGAAATAGGGGATAACGGCAGTTATATAATGTGCTGAAGCCCTTTTGGCCGCGTCAATCATTAAAAGAAGCTCCATGAGGTTGTCAGAGGGAGCATAAGTGGATTGGATGATAAACACATCGCAACCCCTTACCGATTCATTAAAACTGGGTTGAAACTCGCCGTCACTGAATTTTAACGTAGAACATAAGCCAAGGTCCTGCCCGAAATTTTTGGATATTTTCTCGGACAGCACTTGCGAGCCGGAGCCCGAAAAAATCTTGACTGGGTTAAACCTTGATGGCATATTCTTTTTTTTCGGGTCTTACGACAAATTCAGTTGTCCGACCAGGGCTCGAACCTGGACTCTTCTGGACCAAAACCAGACGTGTTGCCAGTTACACCATCGGACAATAAGGCTGCAAAATTAAGAAAGATTTTTTAAGCAGTTCCAGTTTGGGATTAAATATATTGAACAAGCTTGTTAATAGTCGTAGTTGGGCGGGCTATTCTGCTGATCCTTTTTCTTTTTGTCGTCTTTCTTTTTATATTTCCCTTCTTTGATGCTCTTGATAAACTCTGCCCATGCAAATGGATTTAAAAGGGAAGACGGAACGGCAATACCATTTCCGAGCAGGTTATAATTGGTTTGACCGCCTGCATAGTATGCCGAACTTGCAATCTGTTGCAATTGATACAACTGACTTTCCTGGCCATCCCTTGCAAGGCTTTCATATAGTTGGCGCATGGTTTGCTGGTCGAGGTTTTTCTTGGCTTTTTCTGTCAGATCCTCGTTCGGGTGCAGACTCAGAAAGATGCGCCTGAATTCTTCAGGGGTCAGGTTGGCATAGATATTTGTGGGGGCAATGGTAAAAGTATCCCGAGGGAGGGAAACATTATGGTCAAATTCCTGGTTTGTGATTCCGGTTGGAATGACGAACCTGACAGCTTTAAATCCGAGCGCCTGGTATTCAACCGTATCTTTTTCATTTACCACAAGAGAATAAAATCCATCGGTACCTGCTATAGTGCCCCTGAATGTATGGATAAGCCTCACGGTGGCATAAGGAATGGCTGATACACCGTTTGGGGCAGTAATAACCCCTGATAGTTGAACCAGCTTGCTATCTGCAGTTTTTGCAGCTGGCAGTTTTTGCGCTTTGACCTGAATGGAGCCAAATACTATAAAGCACAAAATGATATATAAATAATAGGAGGGTTTCAATTTCATGAATCTTGGCGGTTGCAGCCTGTAATGGTCAATTATTTTACAAAAGTACTGGATATTCACCAATATTGGTTTTTGGGACTGAGCAAATACTGAGCCGCGATTGATCAGTCAACAGTCAACAGTCATCAGTTATCAGTCAACAGGAAAAAGGGCGAAGGGCGATAGAGCGGAGAGCGAAGTGCGGAAAAATGAGAGTGCAGCGAGAGCCCTGCAAGGGCGTAATATATCAGCGAGGGGTGCAGCCCCTCGGACTAAGCGAGAGCGGAGAGTGAATTCCTAACCCCTTATTCAAACATCGTTATCGTCCCTTTAAAATAGCTCTGCTTTCCATTATAGTCTGTGACGGTGATCAGATAAATATAAACCCCCTGCTGAACAAATTGTCCGCGAGAGGTCCCGTCCCAACTCTTCCCCTCAGTGTCTCCCGCAGGGGACGCTGAGGTCTTATCCGCAGGGGACTCTGATGTCTCATACACGAGTTCTCCCCAACGATTGTATATGCGCATGGAATAATCCTTGATATGCAAACCAACAGGTCCAAATTTATCATTTACCCCATCCTGATCATAAGGGGTAAAAGAATTCGGAATAAACACCGTTGCATCCTGATGGACACATTCTACTGTGGACCTTGAAAGCTGGTTGTATTGGCCAGGGTTTTCAATGGCTTGTACCTGGTAGCAGAAATCTATGGTGCTGTCACCCAATTTGGTATCTTTAAATTCATTGACCTGTACCGAGGATGTCGTACCGATAAGCTGCCAACCTGTACTGTCCTCGTTTTTATAGACATTATAGCTCTGTACGCCGTCATACCAATCGCGGTAGCTGTTCCATGTTAACTGATTATATCCTGGTTGATTGGTGGCATTGAGAATAATGATACAGCCCTGGTTACTGGCATCACTCAGGTTGCCGCAATGGTCGCGGGCGAAGATGTAATAGCAGTCACCTTCCTGCGCCATGCCCCCCGACCCCGCCCCTGACCCCTAAAGGGGGACTAAGGTTGAGGTTGCTGTCGCTATTACTTAGGTTAGTGGTGCTGTCAACAAAAACCATGCTGCCAGTACTATCATTCTTTCTGAAAACGAAATAATTCTTGACATCATAAGACTTCGAAGGCGTCCAGGAAATGGAAGCAGCTTTGTTTGGGTTGGATACGGTAACCGTTTTAATATAAACCTTTTGTGGAGGGATATGATTTAGTGCTTTGGCACTGTCGGTATTGGATGCGGAAATAATCGTATAATTAACTGAATCAATGGCTTTTATGAGATATTGATAAACAGTATTGCAGATCACGGCAGTATCTTTAAAGGCAAACACATTATTAGCCAGACTATCAATCAGAACCCCGTTTTTGAACACCAGATATTTCTTCACCTTCCAGCCCACATAGCCGTTCCAGTATAATTGATTATACCCGTTTCCAGCCGATGCAGTAAGCTGTATGCTTTCATGATAAGTGGTAAATGGCCCTGTATTGCCGCAACTGTCAACAGGTTGAATCTTATAATAATAAGCTTGCCTATAGGTGTTCAAGCCTGTGTCGGTCAATGATGTACCCGGCCAATGATCAATGACCAATGACCAATAAAGCCCATCAATACTTCTGTAAATATTATACCCCGCCAGATTCTTATCCGTTGTCGCAAGCCAATCAAGTTCAATCCTTCCATCCCTTAATCCTGTTCTAACAACTATCGCAATCAAAATCGGTCTGGTAACAGGCGTTATCGTATCAAAACTTTTCACCGTAATAGAATCCGAAAATGATATTTCACCATTAGCCAAAATAGCCTGTACCTGGTAGGTATAGTTATGGTTACAGGTAATATTTGAATCCGCAAATACAGAATCAAGGCCAGCATTATTGACCAAAAATTGCGCCCCGCCATCTCTGGATTTATAAACCGAATAGCTTATGACCGGAACACCGAGGTAGCTTATCCAGTTCAGTTGCTCATTCAGGTTGTTGTTCTGCACTTTAAGCAATACCGTCCGGTGAATATTGGAATTTATCCCTACATCGCAAACATTATAAGTGATGATATAATATTTATAAGCGTTCTGTAAGGTATTGATATTGTTCTGGATATAGCTGGTATCGTTGAGGTCTGTTACATCTTTTAGCAAAGCATATTTCCCATTGGCTGTATTGAAAGAATACACATAGTAGCCCCTCGCATTGGTGTCATTCAAAACGGCACGTTTCCATACGATATAGATAGAGCCGTGTGTTTCATCTGATTTTAAGACGGTTGCATAGACAAGCTGGGCGGAATCGGCATCAGGTATCAGGCGGGGGGTGATGCTGAAAATATCAGAATAACTGGTCATATTTGCCTTATTATAAACCGTTTCCAGCTTGTAATAATAGGCTGTCCCTGCCATAACATCCGTGTCAACGTCCATTACATCTGCGATCGGCAGTTCATTGATTTGATTATAATTAACCTTATCTGTTGATCGGTAAACCACAAAAGAATCCGGTGCTGTAGGCGGGGAAATTACCTTTGGCAATGCCAGTTGTACCTGCGCTTTGCAGAATAACGCTTTGCCGCTCAATGGTTCAGAACATACTGTGTCTGATTCTGCGGCATTGAGGCAGGAATCCAGGGTAATAACCGTATAACACAGTTGATTAGATGTTGTATTTATGGTATCCACAAAAGCGCTGGGCGTTCCATGCAAATGGGTTATAAAATTGGTTGCATTGCCCCAGATGTTATTTATTGCCCTCTGAACCACGTATGTATATACATCCGGTGAATCGGAGCTAATGAAATTTAATTGTATGGTTTTAGCACCCAAAACTGCCAGCTCCGTAATTTTTGCCGCATTGGGCGGAATAGTATCTATGGCTTTTCTTCCCATGGTATCTGACATTGAAATTTCACCTGGATTATAACCAATGGCGGCTATCCTATACCTTTCCACATGATTACAAGGCGCAGGGAAATATCGCATAGATGTATCAGTAGCAGGAACTGAATCTATAACAACAAAGCCAGTGCCAACCAATTTTTCGATCTTGTAACTTTTAATTTTGAATCCTAAATACGGAGTCCAGTTGAGTTTGTGAAGCAGTTCACCGACACTTACAGTAAGTGTCATGGTTTTGTTAACTACAGAACTGTCTGATACCGTGCCACATGAATCTATGTTTTTGATATAATAATACTGGTCTGCGGACAGGGTATTGAGACCTGTTTGCACAAAGCTGTCTTGTGTTGCTGGCAGGGTTGCAAGCAAAGAATAGTGCCTGCCGCCAGCAGAATAATACAGTTCCGTACCAGCAATATACTTTTGGCCTGTAACGCTTTGCCAGCGTATGGCCATGGTACCATTTGCGGTAGAAGTAACAGTTTTGCTTACGGTAATAATTTTGGCTGTATCCAAAAAATAAGTGTGGCCGCAGGTTCTTTCTGACCATGAGGTATATGGGCCTGTACTGTCATAAGCCAAAACCCTATAGCAGTATTGGTTATGATAGTTAACCGTTGTATCTTTATAGCTAAGTACATTATTAGTCATGGTTGCCATAACTGTCTCATTCCCATTGTTTACCGACCTGTAAATCTCGTATTTCTTTACAGGCCAGCCGGCATAATGGTTCCATTTTAGGTAAATAGCCTGTTCACAGCCATTTATGGTATACTTGAGATGAATGGTAGTATGCGTTGCCGAATAATTGGAAACATCCCCGCAGGTATCCAAGGTGTAAACATGATAGCTGAAACTGTCTGTTGATGTTTTTATGGAATCGGTAAAAACCACGGGTGAAGAAGAAGGATGATAAACCGTTGTTAGATAGGCAAAAGCACCATTATTGTCTGCCCTGAATATTTTGTACCCTGTTACATTGGGGTTCATGCTTTTGGTAAAGGAAAGCAGGACTTGGGCACTATCGGCGACTGTGGCGTTAAGTATGGAAACACGGGGCCGGATAAAAGCCTGGCTTCCAATCGGTACGGCAATTCGGGTCACGGATATGCCATTTTGCCCTGAATCGGCCCCATAGCTGCTGTTATAGCAGGGCGCGGATTTATTCAAATTAATCCCGGGCGTGCCACCTGTAGCTGAAAATAATATTTTGCCCGGCACAGCGGATGAAGTAATGAGCAGAACCCCGCCACCGCCGCCACCGCCAGTGCCCTTGCAATTGGTGAAACTATCGCTACCGCCTTTGCCTCCATTGGCGGTTATAATGGCACTTGTACCATAGTTGTTGACGTTTAATAATACAGAACCACCGGCACCGCCACCGCCTGCTCCATCAAGGATGGCTTTTAATGCTTGTGTTGCCCCGTCAGCGGTAATTTTCTGTCCATCGCTTGCTATTTTATTTGCATTGATCATGATGATTCCACCTCCATTAGTCCCGGGTGTTCCGGAACCGGTATGAAAAAAACCCGCGCCGCCACCGCCACCCATGAACAAATGGTTTTGGGCAGAATAGCCGCTGAGGCTGCCTCCTCCCAGGCCGCCATTAGCCAAGGGGGTGCCGCATACAGAAAGCTCATTGCCTCCCCGACCTCCTGCGCCAGCGTTAGAGCCGCCACCGCCCCCTGCCTGATAGCTGTTGCCTCCGCCGCCACCGTTCGCTGCTTTACCCATACCTCTGGTGAAGCCGGTATCTAAAACTGCAATGCCCTCGCCTTTGTTTGCCCCAAAACCGCTGGCAGCAGAATAATAATATCCATTCTTATGGCATGTTGTACCACCGGTATTGAGGGCACCGCCCCGGAAACCTGCACCCGCTGCATTGAGAGGTGCGGCCATGATCACAGTGCCTGAAGCATTAAAAACCAGGACTCCCCCTTTTTTACCGGTCCACGGCAAAGGCTTCAGGATATCTGTAACAATGGCGCTGCCATATTGCGGTACCGCTACTAACTGCACTGCCCCCTGTACATTATACGTGTTTAAAAGCCTGCGACCCAGGAATACCTGGTTTCCGCTTACAGAGTCAACGGTATTATATTCATAGCTGCCTGCCCCGCCTATGGTTTTAACCAGGCCGAACGTAGAATCATTTATCGTATCCACGGCCGCACCTTTTGCCTGGATAATAAGAACCATACCACCGGGCGTAAAAGGGGATGCAGTATCCACAGTAAAGGCGTTAAGACAGGTATCTATGACCGAAACGGCAGCATATTTGTTAATGATGCCCGATATAGGTGCCGGAGGGTTGGGACAATTTTTATTGACCTTTACCCTGAAGCTGTCTATATTGGAACAGCCCCGAACAGAGATAACATTTACTGAAAATATGGTGTCCTGATAAGGATAAGCCCATACCGATTGGCTTGTAGAATCTGCCAGGAGCGCGGTATTGTTCCAACGGTAATGAGCCCCTCCGGGAGATGCTATCATATTCACGCTATCGCCGGCGCAGATCATGGTATCTATATTGAAAGCGAGGGGAGAGACGGCGATATGCAACAAACGAGTGATGGTGTCTTTATTGGTCCCATTGTCTGCGATAAGTTTTACCTTATAAGTGCCCGGCTTCATAAAGGTATGCAGAGGATTTAAAGAAACGGAACTGTTTGCGAAACCCGAAGCGGTATCTCCGAAATCCCAAATCCTGCTTTTATCTGCGGTATAGGTTGAGTCAAAAAACCGTGTGGGGTATCCAGAGCAGGTATCCTTCCAGCCGAACCAGCTCACAAAGGGTTCGCATGATACCTGGAAAGTCATGGGCAGATTGGCGGTGGGGTTTTGCCTGGAATGTACGCTTATATTAATGTCATACATAGTTGCATTGAGGCTGTCTGTCGAAAATTTTTCTTTTCGGGACGGGGTACTAATGTTGATCACCCCGCAACCATTTGTCAGGCCTGCCGTGTCTGTTTTAATAAGGCAAAATCTTTCCAGCCCGCTCCCTAATTGGTCGGGGGCCGTGAGCATGAGCGCAAACCCGCCCGGTATCTCAATAAGTCCGGCCCCGGGATTATAGCTAACAGCGGTGCTAAACGCAGCATTGGTGTATGTATGCGCGTATTTTACATTCCCCGACGTATCAAGCCGGGCCAAAAACGGTTTGCCGGGGTGGAAGGATTGGTACAATGAATCGGCATAGGAAAATAAAAAAAGGGAATTCTTTGATGAATCATACCGTAAAATATCGCCGATCCCCTCCATATTCCGGTATCCTTTCGCCCATATAAGGTTTCCGGAAGTATCCAGTTTTAAAATATTGGTAAGATAAGTATATTTTGCATTGGGATTAGAGACGTTCCCGCTGGATGTATCTTCTCCCATGATATAATAACCACCGTGAAATGAAACAATATCGGAATTATATTGATAATAATTGTCAATTAAAGTCGAAGATAAAGAAATGGGAAACCCATAGTTTTTGTGCCAGATGATGCCGCCGGAACCAGAAATTCTGAACAAAAAATTATCCATCCGCCTGTACAAATTTGAGTTGTGTTCCAGCCCATTTACCAGGAATCCACCACCCGGAACATTGAGTATTTTATTGACCCAAATACCTGGGTAATCATTATTCGCTGATTCCTGATCAGCATAATATTTTGCCCAGAGCAAGCCTCCCGTATCGTTTACGGCAATCAGTCCTGTACAGGGATGCCAGGTATAATTAGTATCTTTGCTCATCAAGTTCCCGCCTATAATAACCCCCCCGGAGGGTGTGACGGTGAGCGCCATTGAAGCGAATAGTGAAAAATTGGTAACATGTTGAATTGTATAATCCTTGCACCAGAGCACCTCGCCGCTGCTGTTAATTTCAGTAAGGACTATAGAATCCTGCCCTGAGTTAAGTGTGCCTGCAAAAGCAAAAACAGAATCTGAAACCCGGGCCAGCGGGGTGGCACCATGATAAAAGATCGCTCCGTTACGATAACTTGAAGTAAGGTAGCGCCTGGCCCATGATAACCTCCCCAGGCTGTCAATCCTAAAAATGACGGGGGTGGATTCTGCTATTCTCGTGGTCGAAGGAACAGGGGTGTCAATGGCCATCAGCGCCATGCAGATAAAACCTTTATCTGGCAACTGGAACATGCCCTGGGAAGAAAAATTCGCGTCCGACGATTTGATTCCTGAGGTCAGGGTCTGGAAAGTGATTGTTTTCTGGGCCCGGAGCGATGCCGATATGAATAACCATAAAAATAAAAGAATGAATATTTTTGCCGGGCCCTTCATTTGCAAAATCCTGTATGCTTTACAAACATAATAAATATTTGTGAATGAGAGTACGACGCCCGGCTATGCGTAGCTTCCGGGCTACGGATTTTTGCCTTCCCCTCAGAGTCTCCCTCCACACCACGTTGCCGAACCTCAAAACAAAGGGGACTGAGGTCCATGCGCAAGAGAACACATATCAGATTAAATCCATATAGTGTGTAACCTTAAACATTCCCTGTTCCCCCGTTTCATAAAACCCTGCGCTCGAATGGGCATATTTTGCATAATCCTCCACCAGGTTCCACTTGCCTGAAACAGGGTTATGGTGAAGGTAGTGTAGTTTTTGTAACAAGAAATCTCGGCTAACGCAAGGCTTCGCATCAAAAGATGATTGAAATATCTGATGTTTTTTCCCTTTCGCCCGCTCGGTGATCGGAACGCCATCTTCAAGTCGCTTTAATATTGAAAATTCATTTTGCGCTTTCAACCTTGCAACGATTTCATAAGCCATAAACCTTTTTCCATTGGCAATCAGTTTATTAATAATGGGGCTTTTGTCAGTAATATATATCAAAAAATGCAAATGGTTGGGCATAATTACATATCCGGTTATTTTGTTTCCATGTTTCTCCAAAATATTGAACCAGTCATATATTTTTTCATAGAAGTTGGTTATTTCGAACAGGGGCAACCAATCATAGCAGGTAAAAGTGCAGAAATAAATCCGGTTAGTATCGGGTTTTAAAGTCCTGGTTGACATGTTTACGGATTGGAGTATAGGACCAAAAATAGTGTTTTCCCTGAAATGCGTTTGCACCGGAATGCATCAGAGTCCCCCATTAGCGGTAGATGGTTCGGGAACATGGTGCAGTGGGGAGACTCTGATGGGAAGTTTAAAATCCGCTTTCGTCAGATTGCTTCCGTAGAAAGGGCGGGGGCAAGCCCCGCCCCTACAAGTGACGACAAAATCAGAATTATTTTCTCTTATATCTTATTGAATAAATATGAGTTAAAAAATATTTTTCAGAAACAGGCATCCACTTGGCGGTTTCGCTATATATGTACATAGGCAATTACGAATTATGAATTACGAATTATGAATTGTTTCGCCAGCCATAGCTTCAGCGAGGCAGGGGCTGGTGCCTGATGGAATGCTCAACAAACCTTAGATCATGTTGTATCACAAAAATCACATATGTCAAAGTTCAGACAATTTTCCCGCAGATGGCGCAGAAGAGCGCGGAACTTGTCGCTTTAGGGCAAAAAATCTGCGTAAATCTGCGCTATCTGCGGGAGAATCTTCAACAAAAAGCACGTTGCATCTAAATAATTAGTAATGAGCATATTAATTTATAAAAAAAATATATTGGGTTTACAATTTTGTCAGAATGCCAACCCAATATTTCACTCAAAGTATTGTTGGCAAGATATTTAAATATAATAATTTGAAAAAAGATGGAAAATGTAAACCCATGGCGTGTAGTCAAACATTTGCGAGACAGTATTATTCTTTCTACTTTTACCACGGCAAAATAAAATTTTGAACAAAAAAAGGACAACTGTGTTTTTCACAAGTTGTTGTGATTATGACACATCTGTTAGGAATCAAATAGCGTTAGCATATTTAAACATGAATCAAATTAACTCAAAAATCTAAAAAACATGAAATTAAGACTCGGAATCGTACTTTTTGCTCTTGTACTGGGAGCCTGTAACAATCACGAAAAGGAACAGCTGGATAAGATCAAGGCCCTTCATGCACAGGATTCTACCCTTGCCGCTGAAGCCAAAAGCAAGGATTCTCTTATTACTGACTATGTTAATACCATGGGGTCCATACAAGACAACCTGGATAGCCTTAAAACAAAGGAACATATCCTTTCCATGAATTCGCCTGAAGGCAACAAAAATGCCAGGACTACAATCATGGGCGACATTACAGCTATTGATAATGCCATCATTGCTGATAACAAACAGATATCCAAACTAGAAGCAAGGCTTAGAAAAATGCAAAACAATGATGCCAGTCTTAAAAAGATGATTGACAACTTAACAAAGGAAGTTGCACAAAAAGATGCTGACATCGCTATGTTGCAAAGCAGGTTGAACGGTGTAAGCGATTCCATGGTGACACTGACGCATAACTTTAATGATACCATTGCGGAAATCAGGAAAGACAGGTCAATGCTGAATGCCATGACCACCCAAATGAATACCGTTTATTATGTTGTCGGAACCATGAAACAACTCAAGGATAATGGTGTCATTTCCAAAACGGGAGGTGTGCTTGGCATCGGAAGAACTGCTGAGCTTAGCCAAAAGGCAAACATGGCGGCATTTACAAAAGGAGATAAAACCCAAATAGGCGAAATACCGTTGAATGGTAACCTCCTGAAACTTGTAACATCCCATCCTGCAGGCTCTTATAATATCAATAAGAATGACAAGAAGACCCAAACACTTGTTATTTCTGATGCCAATTCTTTCTGGAGTGAAAGTAAATATCTTGTGGTGGAGATAAAATAAATCCATTGTCATTTCGAGCGAGGTACGAAGCGAGAAATCTGATTGGTGTGGTATCAACCAGATTTCCAGCTCCGCTCGAAATGACAATGCTAATAAACCTCGCAGGTTTTAAAAACCGGCGAGGCTTTTTTTTGGGTTCTTATATGCAAAATCTTAAAAAGGAAAGCCAATCCCAAGATTTATCTGGAGGTTTTGTTCAAACCAGGCGTTCCGGCGCAGAAGTTCATCTATTTCCCATTCGCTTCCGCTGGATATGGATGGGTCACGAAGTGGAACTGCAAAATCAACCCGCACCACAAAATAACTAAAGTCCAGGCGCAATCCGAACCCGGAACCTACAGCGATCTGCTTATAAAACTTATTGAAATAAAAACCGGATCCCTTCCGGTTAGTATCATTATTAAACAGCCATACATTGCCCGCATCGGTAAAAAGCGCTCCTTTTAAAATACCGTAAATGGGGAAGCGAAGTTCTATATTCCCTTCCAGTTTGATATCGCCGGATTTGTCGAAATATGTTGTGCCAGAAGGGTCAGCGTATGAACCCGGGCCAAGTGTTCGGAGTTTCCATGCACGGATGCTATTAGCGCCGCCTACATAGAATTGCCTTTCAAATGGCAATTCTAAAGATCGTGTATTTGGGAAAAAGAGGCCTGCTATACTCTGAGGGTCACCTACTCCTGTTATGAGTCTCATTGCCAGGTTATCATTGCGGAGTACGGGTAAATAATACTGTAGATCAGCTTCAAATTTAGAATACTGATAATAGTTTATCCCAAATATCTGGCTTGTTGTCGCTCCTGCAGGCCTTGGCTGATTGAAGAAAAGTTTATCGATGAGTGCAGGAGCATTTCCACCCGTTTCTGCCGAAAACCGCAGGTACCAGTACGGATCTTTTACCATGGTAAGCGGCTGCTGATTAATAAACCAGGCTATCCTGAAATCAGTAACAAGGTGCTTGTCAAAAAGATCAATGAGCAAAGGGTTGCGGGTAGCCACAATACTGCTGTCGAAAGAAGGTGACAAATAACCTGTTTTCACGACATTTATATCAATGGGGGTTATGGTTAATGTCTGATTTTTGGAGAGTTTTTCCTGCCAGGTTAAATTGAAAGCGAAAGTGTTTCTCTGGAACTCCACATTGCTTTCTACGATGTAATTAAGGTTAAAGGAGGTTTGTGCCACTTGCTTTTTCGCATTGTCACTTAATTGAAAGGGCCACAGAACCAACCTTGGAACAATGATGGAAGTCGTAATACCATACTGGTAAATCGGTGTGTCAATGGCATTAGCATGCTGCAAAATGGAAATCGGCACCTCGAATGATCCATAAGGTTTTACCTGGAGGGTCATATCACTGCCGCCAAGATTCTTGTCAACATATCCAACGGAAACGGCAGATCCGATTGACTGGGACGTAGGGATCTGGGCCTGGCTTTCCTCGACAGTATTTAGTTCATAGTTATAAATGATAGCCTGCTTTGGGTACGGCGTCAGCTTTATCACAACGTTTAAAATTCCTGTATCAGGCCGCGAGATTGTGTCTGGAATGTATTGTATATCAATAAATTTATAAACGTTTAATTGAGAAAGCCTGTTGATGGTACTCTGGTAATCGTCTGCTCTATAAATATCTCCCGGGTGAATAAAAATATATTCTGACAAAACAGATGGCTTTATTCTAAGCTCTTTGCTTACGAAGTTCAGACCATTGTATTGTGAGGTATCTTTGACTTCTTTTTCATCCTTTATGTATTCAGGTTCCACGAAAACCGTTCCGATCCTATACATACGGTGACGTGAACGGCTTGTAGGATTACCGATTCCGAGCCCTACGTTTACGAGATTGCCTGCTAAAGAAGTGTCAACTTCAAAATAAATATATTCCCTTCTGAAATTATAATAGCCATTTGCCCGCATCAGCATGGTAAGCCTGTTACGTTCAGCATTAATCAACTCACCGTCATATTTTTGACCCGGTTTCACAAGTCTGTTTACTGAATCATTAGCGACAATATCAGCGATACGTTTATCAAAAATATGATAGTCAATCCTATGAATATAAAATGCCTTTCCCACTTTCACATTAAAGGTAACATAGGCTTTTACTCCTTGCGTTTTTACTTTGAAATTTACTGTATCATAGTAATAACCTTTATTAAAAAGGTACGATTTTATCTGCACGTTAGAAGCCGCAAGCAATGTACTGTCAAGTAATACAGGTTCTTCCCATACTGTTTTTTTGCGGTTTTCTTCGCGGTTTGTCCATTGATCTATTTCAACATTTGTTCTTGCAATTTTATTCTCGAGACTTGTCCGTTTTGTCTTATTTGTTGAGTCTGTTTTAGAAAGTTGCGCTTCATATCCGGAAAGCTGTGTATTCAATTTAACAACCTTTCGCTTCCATTTTTCTCTTTTCTTTTTGGTATCTATCAATAGATAATACCACATATTGAACTTATATATATCGAGAATCCTGGTATTCGGATTTTGTCTTAAAAGAGAGTATAATTGTTCAAGTTCATCGGCTGGCGCACCCTTTATCGTCACCTTTTCAAGCAAATATTTCTTTGGGGGTATATATTTGCTGATATTGCAGCCCTGTACAACCAAGGCCACGAGCACAGACACAATACAGAAGAAATGAAAAGATGATTTCAAAAGCCCAGGTTAAATTTATCAGGTTGCTTCATCAAAAAAAATATCGGAGCTCCCATCTCCTCTTTATTGCCGAAGGTTCAAAAATAGCGGTTGATATATTGGATTCCGCGCTCAAAGTTCACAAAATATATGCCACAGCAACATGGCTTGCCGAAAATAAGCATATCCTGGAAAATCACAAAGATATTGAAGCCAATGAAGTGATCCCCGAGGAAATGGAAAAAATAAGCGCACTCGATACTCCCCAGGATGTTTTATTGCTTGTGCAAATCCCCGAATCCCATACTATCAGGACGGATAATCATGCCAAAATCATATTGGTTGCCGATAGCATCCGCGACCCTGGTAACCTGGGGACTATTGTGCGGATTTGTGACTGGTATGGGATCAAACAACTTTTCTGCTCAGAAGATTGTGCAGAAATATACAATCCCAAAACAGTGAGGGCGACAATGGGGAGTATAGGTAGGGTAGAAGTGATTTATATGGATATTAAAGAGCTGATAAGGGATAGTAAATCACATAAAAGTTACGCGGCCACACTTGACGGCAATATAAATGTACATAAACTTAGTAAAGCAGAACCTGTTTTATTGGTCATCGGTAACGAAGCCCGCGGCGTGAGTGAAGGAATCGTTTCTCTTTGTGATGATACTATTATGATTCCACGTATTGGGAAAGCGGAATCCTTGAATGCTTCTATTGCGACTGCGGTGCTGGTGGATAATTTGGTAAGGATAAATGAATCGTAAAGGCGCAATCCATCGCGTCTCTAACTCAATAAGAAATGACTTTAAAACCTTAACTTTACGCCTCAAATATAGTATTGATACCAACCATGAAAAAAATACTTGTTTTTGGAGCGGGCATGAGCGCCTGGTATGCGATCAAATACCTGGCCGATAATGCACAAGCAAAACAATGGCAAATTTCTGTTGCAGACGCGAGCCAGGGGAATTTAAATGCCAGCAAAAATGATTTTCCGAACATAAAGACCATTCTTGCTGATGTTTTTAAGGATGAGGAAAGGGAAACCCTGGTAAGTTCGAATGACATTATTATATCCCTGCTTCCGGCTCATTTTCATATCCTTATTGCCAATGATTGTGTACGGTTTGGAGTGCATTTGATCACACCTTCGTATGTAACCAATGAAATGAACAGGTTGAATGCCGCAGCCAGCTCTAAAAACATTACCATATTAAATGAGATCGGTTTGGACCCGGGAATAGATCATTTATCTTCAATGAACATTATTCATAGGCTGAAAGAAGAAGGTGCCAATATCACAAGCTACAAATCCTTTTGCGGCGGGCTTGTTTCACTTGAAAGCAGCGACAACCCGTGGCAATATAAATTTACTTGGAACCCTTATAATGTGATCCGTGCAGGGAGCGATGGGGCGGTGTATAAATCAGACAATCAGTTCAAATACATTCCTTATCATCATCTTTTTAAAGAAATTCAGTCAGTTAGTTTTCGGTCTGTGGGGACACAGACCGAGGAAAGGAGAGGTTCCGGTCTGTCAGGAGACAGACCGGGGAGCGGGGCGACACAGACCGAGGAAAGGGAGCGGAGAGCGGAGAGCGAGGCTGCCGGTGAGTATTTCGATATGTACCTGAACCGCGATTCTACCAGGTACACAATACTATACGGGCTTGAAGAAGTTCCTACATTTTTGAGGGGTACGCTACGTTATCCGGGTTTTTGTAAAAAATGGGCAAGCCTCATAGATGCGGGACTTACATCCGATAAAATTGAAATATCCATTCCTGAGATGAACTGGAGTCAATATCTGAAAGGTTTTTCGCACGAAGAATTGACGGATCCTGAAGTTATAAAGGCCTGGGAATGGTTATTTAAGGATGCGGGAAATATTGCTTTAAAAACGGCTACTCCTGCTGCAAACCTTCAAAAACTACTCGAAACAAAATGGAAAATGAACCCCAATGACAAAGACCGTGTAGTAATGCTTCACGAATTTGGTTTTGAAAAGGGAGGGATAAAATACATGCTTAAATCTTATATGGAGGCGATAGGTGAGAATGCCACCAAAACGGCGATGGCTAAAACTGTCGGCCTGCCGTTGGCCATTGCTGCAGGACTTATTGCAGAGGGCGTCATTAAAACTTTTGGTGTAATTTTACCCGTGATTCCGGAAGTATATAAACCTTTGCTGGAGGCATTGGCCACAGAAGGAATCAGTTTTAAAGAAGAATTGTCGGTTATTTCATAATATGTCAAGGTTTTACAAGAGACGCATCTCATATCTCCCCACTTTTTTCAGTATCAGCCTGGTATTGTTTCTTGCAGGGTTGCTGGGCTATTTTATTATGAATGCCAATGCCATGAAGAGCAGCATCAAAGAAAATGTGGAACTCAGTTTATATTTTAATGACAACATAAGCGAAGCTGATATCCTGAAAACCCGCGACAAACTACAGGCAGAGCCTTATGTAAAAAAAGCAGATTATATCAGCAAAGAGCAAGGTGTGAAAATATGGCCATTGGGTGCTGAAGGTGTCAAGCTTCTCGGTTTTAATCCCATCCCGAATTCCATTGATGTTCATTTCAATTCAGGTTTTGTGGTTTTTGACAGCCTGAAAAGCCTGAAAATGGCCCTTCAAAAAAATCCCGGCATAAGGGATGTACAGTTTGATGAAGACGTAGTAGAAAACATTGACAAATATGTTCAGACTGCCGGTATCGTTCTTATTTCAATGGCTTTGATGATGGGGCTGGTAAGCATTGCTTTGATCAACAGTGCCATCAGGCTCAATATGTATTCCAGGCGTTTTCTTATCAAAAGCATGCAATTGGTAGGTGCTACCAAGAATTTTATCAGGGGACCAATTATTAATACCGGAATCATTACGGGATTGTGCAGCGCAGCATTTGCTGCTGTATTGTTGATGGCCTTCATTTATTTTATCAAGCATAAATTCGGGTTTCTGTTCATGCTTGACAATTATATTCAGATAGGGGCACTCCTCCTTGGAATGCTCGTTATGGGTATTTTGATAACCGGACTGAGCAGTTATTTTGCGATAAATAAATATCTTAAACTTAAATTGGATGACTTGTTTTAAATTTGCAGCCTTATGAGTAAAAAAGAAGTAAAAAAAGTTTCTAAAGCCCCGTTTAACGAACTGCCTCTCGGAAAAGAGAATTATCTGATGATGCTGGCAGGTGTGGTGGTGATTATTATAGGTTTCGTTTTGATGTCGGGCAGTACCGATATTTACAACTTTACAAAAATGAAAATAGCGCCAAACGTATTGTTATTGGGCTTTTTCTTTGAGATCTATGCCATCATGAAAAAACCAAAGGCCAAGGCTGATAATACCGAGGCTTAAGCGTTTTTCAGCTTTCAAATAACCAGCTATGGATCAAACCCGGGATTTTGATTTCCAGAACGGAGAAATCCTGCTTATTGATAAACCAAGAGGCTGGTCATCTTTCGACGTGGTGCGTAAACTTAAAAAAGGGGTTAACGCAAAAATCGGCCACGCGGGCACTTTAGACCCCCTCGCAAGCGGACTGATGATCCTGGCCACAGGGCCGTTTACCAAAAGGATATCCGAATTCCAGGATATGACCAAAGAATACACCGGTACTATTTTTCTTGGTGCTACCACACCTTCATTTGACCGTGAGACAGATCCTGAAGATTTGATTGATATATCAGGTATTACAGAAGAAAGTATTGATAGTGCTGCTAAAACTTTTGTTGGCAAGATATTACAGGTTCCACCCGCATTTTCGGCGATAAAAATAGACGGAAAGCGTTCTTATAAATTGGCGCGAAAGGGAAAGGCCCCTGAAATGAAAGCCAGGGAACTAGAGATACTTGAGTTCGAGATTACCAGTATTGAACTTCCATTGGTATATTTCAGAGTGGTATGTAGCAAAGGAACTTATATAAGGTCATTAGCCAATGACTTTGGTAAATTATTGAATGTAGGTGCCTACCTATATGATCTATGCAGGACGAAAATAGGTGACTTTAAACTTAAAGATGCCTGGCAGGTGGATGAACTGGCAAAGCATATATTTGACATCTCAAAACCAAAGGAGACGGATGCGAATATTTCGTGATATTGACCAATTACCGGCCTTCTTCAATCCTGTGGTAAGCATTGGGTCTTTTGATGGTGTCCATTTGGGACACAAGGAAATATTAAAAACAATGACGATGCGGGCAAGCGAAACTGACGGTGAAACAGTTCTGCTTACTTTCTGGCCTCATCCAAGAATGATTCTTCAACCGGAAGATAATTCATTAAAGCTTCTTAATACCATAGATGAAAAAATAGAACTCCTTGAAAAATCAGGATTGGATAACCTGATCATATTGCCCTTTACAGTAGAATTTTCTAAAATGGACTATAAGGACTTTATCATAGAAATCCTTGTAAACAAGCTACATGTAAAAACGCTTGTTGTTGGCCATGATCATCATTTCGGTAAAAACAGGGAAGGTAATTTTGCTCAGTTACAGGCTTATGCACCTGTTTATGATTACAAGCTTATCCAACTTGAACCGATTCAGATAAATGGGGAGGCATTGAGCTCATCCCTGATACGTAGTGCATTGGAGGCCTGTGATATATCCTATGCAAACCAGATTCTCAGCTATGAATATTCCACAACAGGAACTGTAGTTGAAGGAAAGAAAAGGGGCCGGGAATTGGGTTATCCAACTGCAAATATCAGCGTTGCAGAGAAATTTAAATTGCTCCCCGGGGATGGGATTTATGTCGTAGAAGCAGATTTCGAAGGATCCGCTTTAAGAGGTATGGCAAGTATAGGATACAATCCAACTTTTAATGATACAGATAAAACGTTAGAGGTGAACCTTTTTGATTTCGACAAGCAGATATACGGTGAAAAAATAACGATAAAATTTTTGGCGTTCCTGAGAAAAGAGGTTAAATTCGCAACCAAGGAAGAATTAGTTCAGCAATTGGGAGCTGACAAGAGGGACACATTAGATTTTTTTTCAAACCGTTAAAAAACGAAGACTTGAACAGAAGCCGAAGGTTCGTATTACTGACTACTATATTAACACTGTTGAGCGCAGTTTTGTTTAATAATTTGTATGCAAGTGATTTTCTTGTAGATACAGCAAAAAATATGATAGATACCAATTCCGTGAATCTCGCGGATGCCTATCATAACAATCACTATTTTGATATTGCATCTATTTTGCCTTTTCAGCAGGCGTATATGATATGGGATACAGCAACCATACACCCTTATCATTTCGACTTAACTAAAATGACCGACACAGTTACTTTGGTGCTTGCCGATCATAAAGATTGCGGATTTGCAATCCCTGTCGCTGGTTATGTTACTTCAGAATTTGGGAAGAGAAACCATACCCGTTATCATTACGGTATTGATTTGAAACTTGATAGAGGTGATACAGTTGTTGCTGCATTTGATGGCGTAGTAAGGATTTCTGAATGGAGTTCAAGCTATGGAAATTGCATTGTTATAAGACATTATAATGGGCTTGAAACTCTTTATGGGCATCTTTCTTATAGGAATGTCGTTCCGGGACAAGTTGTTACAGCAGGGCAGCTTTTAGGTTTGGGTGGTACTACTGGTCATTCTACTGGTCCCCACCTTCATTTTGAAGTAAGATATTTAGGGCAGCCCATAGATCCTAATACGATCATAGACTTTGATGACACTACAAAACATACTTTGAAGTCAGATACTTTAAACCTCACTGCTGACAATTTTGAGTATCTGACAAAATTCCATGAAGAGGAAGCCAATTGGATTGCAAGGCATCATCGCCATGGAAGAAGAGGCCATTATAGCCGCTATGCTTATGCTCCCGTAAGTCACCACGGTAGGCATTCCCATGCTGTTGCCAGTTCCAAAGCAAAAGCCAAACATGGCGGATATGTTATTCATCGTGGTGATACCATTTCTAAAATTGCGATGCGCAATGGGACAACCGTAAACCGTATCTGCCAGGTGAACCGGATTTCCAGGAACGCGAAACTGAAGCCCGGTAAAAAGCTGGTGTTGAAATAGGGGTTAGTAGTTAGGCATTAGGCGCTAGGAATATACTCGCTAAATTTCATTCCGTATTTAATTGATTAAGTTCATTTTAAATCCTCTTATAGGTGTTCCATATCCATAAATGACAAAAAAAATGTCAAAAAGGTAAATATATTGTCAATAACTCTTATCTTTGTCTTCGCGACAAATTTTAAAAGAGATGTTTTGGGAGATGTATTTAAATAGGAAGAGGTTAAACCATAATGGTGAGATAGATGTACGGTTTGCCTGCCAGATTGCGCAATGGGAAGGTATTATGAACCAGGCTTTGTTAAGAGGAGATAACGAAACCTATCAACGCTGCCAATTGCGTATCCGTAACTGGCTTGAACGGGAAATGCCAAAGGAGAAAATCCCTAAAGAACTGATTCCAGGAAATTTCCCGGAAAAAATTGCCTGGCCGGAAGGGGAGGGGTGGTGAGAAAGTCCTAACTTCGGCTTCAATATTAATATCTACTCCAAATGGAGCGCGAAAACAAATACCCAAAACAACTTTCAGCAGGAGCAAACAACGCCGTGATTTCGTTGTCAGAAACGGAAGCTGGGAAAATATATACGGGGGATACCCGTTCGGATATTGGTTCTGAGGCTGAGAAAATGAAATTTGCAAATGCAGTCAACAGTTTGGTTGTTAAATTTATAAGGCTCGATTTTAATGAATCGTTACAGGCTGAAATGCTCGTGATGGAACGTATCTTCCCGATTGATTTCCGTGCTTATGAATTTGAAAAAAGGGAACTTTGGTATTCAGTTTTCGAGGACGAACTAAACGAACTTCATAAAGCCGGGTTTGTACATAAAGATATTCGAAGGCCTTCCGGTCTTTCGGGACTTGCATTTGATAATATTCTGCTTACTTCAACAGGGTTAAGGCTTATAAATGTTGGTATTTCTGCTTTGCGGAGTCAGGTTGGAGTTATTCTGTTTGATAAGTATATCGAAACAGAAAGACAAGAAATGCTGGAGTTTAAAGAGTATTTTGTAAACAGGTAAGATTAAATTAATTAATCTCTGCCGAAATTCCTCTGTCCAAAATTGCAGAGCAAAGCGGAAGAAGAACATCGTATTCACCTTGTTTCACTTTGCATTTGCCTTTGGTGTGGATAATAAATGCACATTGTTCGGCCTGTTCTAATGTGTGTTTTAAAACATCAACGAAACTGTCTATCACATGTTCAAATGTGTTTACATCATCATTATAAACGATAATGGCATTTTCAAGACCAATTAAAGTGCCTGTTTCTACAAGCTCTAACGTTTGTGTGCTCATGTTTTTCAGAAACTTGATTAGATTAGCAAATTTACGGGAATTTTCAGAAATGCAAATCAGAAGAATAAAAACCAATCAAACTGACTCCTAACGCCCGACTCCTATTATTCACATTGCTTCAGTAGATCTTCTGCCATTTTTTGTCCCCAATTTGGTGAAATTGCACTGGAAGGTTTGAAAACTTTGTATCTGGAAACAGCCGATGCTAAAACTGGCTTTGCCCTTTCCTTGCCACCACCAAACATTTTTGGAGTATAAAATAATCCCTGGCCTTCAAGAAAGAAAGGGCGGGGGTTAAAAGAATCTAATTTTTCGGCTGTTTTATAATCCTGGTTTGCAAGTGTGCCATATTTTTTGCCTCTTGACATTGGGTCAACCATGATACGGCCAGAGTTTATCAAACCTTTTACCGTAACGATCTCTGAATTATTAGGGGAAAGTGCACCTGCCTTACTTATTAATGCATCTGCTTTGTCCATTAAATCATCAATGCCTTTTTTATCCTTATGCTCCGTAAATGCCACTAAAGCATAACAATATGCCGCGTAGTAATCCGGTAGCCATTCCCTGGTTTCGACTCCGGAGATTCGCTCAAATGTATTTGCAAGTTGCATATATTGTTCCGGGGCAACGGCAGAATCCATTTGGCTCAGAGCGCTTTTCATGGCTTGCTGGTATTGTGGGCCATCGGCATAAATGTTTTTTGCAAAAAAGAATACGGAGATTACAAGTGCGATCTTTAGTAATTTTTTCATAATGTATTGATCATTGATAATTGTTCATTGCATTAATTGGTTGTCTTTCTTCCTATGTCCACAAACATACCAATAAAAAATGTTCGGTAAGCCGGTGGTAAAATCGGATATGCCGTTTTTCCATCTGTTGAGTATCGGTACCCATAAACGTTTTTAAAATTCGGCACATCTGCGAGCGACACAAATATCACTGTAAAATTATTCCAGAGCTGGGTCAGATAGCTATAGCCGAGACTAAAATCTTTATAATCAGGTGTTGTGCGTTCAACAAAGTATTGGTTATATGATGGTCTTCCAGTAGCATAAGTAAAGGTCGCACTGATGCTGGAGCTTATGGCCGGAAAACTTTGCTTATAGACTATAGCTATGGTATGTTTTGCTGAAAAGGAAGGCATGGCCTCTTCAAGATATCTGTCATATATTCGCTTTGTATCAAGATAAGAATAAGAAATCCAGTAATCTACATGCTTAAAAGTTTTCTTGTCCCGCCAGAATACGTCAACACCATCCGCATATCCATAGCCACTATTATCAATAACAGAATCAGGGCCAACTCCCGTATTCTGATAAACCCTTTCAAGACTATTATACTTTTTATAATATCCTTCTATTCTAAAAGTACGGTCATCATCCATATATTGATAATCAAGTATATAGTGAGTGGCTAATTCGTATGTCAATCCCGTGTTTTTATAAAGGTATTCGTTTTGCGAAAGCTCAAGAATGTTTGAGTTAGGCGTCTGGTAAAACTCTCCATAAGCAGCTGATACCTGGGTTTTAGCCCCTGTTTTATAAGCAATGGATAGGCGGGGAGCGGCATCATATTTATTAAGGAACCTGCTATACTCTGCCCTCGCACCTACCCGCGCAGCAAGATTCCTGGTGATATAAAGGTCTGTTTCTACAAAAGCGGCACCGTACAATTCCTGGATATGGTATTGATATATCCCAAAACTATCGGTGAAATTCTGCAGCTGTGCTTCTCCTCCAAACTTAATATCAGAACTGGTATTAATGAATGGATGTGTTACATAAGCCTTTACCTGGCTGAGTTCCTGGATTCGTCCAAGCGGAATGGTATATCCCGGTACTGAAGTGAGGGTATCCCATTTGATATTGTCTACATTTTTGCTGTATGATATGCCACTATACAACTTCCATTTATTGAAGTAATCCTGGTAGGTTGAGTTGATATAAATATTGCTGTTTTTAATATCAAACTGGTCATTTAGATTTGGATAAGTAAGACTTGGGAAATCAAGAGTTGAATGGCTTACACTATAAGTACCATAAAACTTAAATAAGCCTGTTTCTGAAGTTTTTTGTCTGAATATGATAGCTCCATTTGCTGTTTCCGGTGGCTTAATCCATTGTGTGTTTTGGCGGTTGAGCAGAAAGAAGGGTTCCAGGTTGGCATAGTTTGCTTCAATGCTAAGCTGGGTGTTTTTCCAACGTTGAGTGTGATTAGCACCTAATCCAACTGCCGTTACACTTACACCTGTACTTGTTTGGTCAGCCAGGTCATCTGTACTTAAAACAAGTGTGGAAGATAGGGCCTGTCCATACATGGCAGAATATCCTCCAGTGCTAAATATGGTCCCTGTAAATAAAAAAGGTGAAAACCTCCCCCTTTGTGGAACATCCGGGATGCTACTTCATTATCATCAATATCAACATCTTCAGCTCCAGAATCAATCAATTCCAAGGTCAATTCATCCATGTCCATCCCTGCGGGCATCGTGAATTCAATGATTCCCTTCTGGTCGAATATGAATTCAAATGTCCCATTATTGGCAAGGTTACCACCCATTTTGCTGAAATACTTACGCATATTCGCAACGGTTCGGTTTATGTTATCCGTTGACGTTTCGACAAATATGGCAACCTTTCCTGGCCCATATCCTTCATAATTTATGTCCTGAAAACTTACAGTATCCTTATCTCCACCTTTCTTTATTGCCCTATCAATATTATCCTTGGGCATATTCT
>Ga0207007_1093_pt1 | contig 24619 bp, 22 predicted proteins | sample Alteio_BWMinCont_85_FD_153487 | JGI IMG/M metagenome (GOLD analysis project Ga0207007, IMG submission 153487) | Enriched cells from forest soil in Barre Woods Harvard Forest LTER site, Petersham, Massachusetts, United States -... | ecosystem: Environmental > Terrestrial > Soil > Temperate forest >...
TCCTCGCGCACTTGCTTCTCGTGTCCGGGCTTGGCGCGGACGCGGGCGATCACGGTCACTTGCTCGCTCATGGTGTGGCCTCCTGAAATAGGGAGGGCACATTTTGCTTGAGGGTTGCGGGCGCGGTCAAATGGTTTCAGGTCGTTTGGCACGCACGACGATAGGGGAAACCTTGTGTCACCCCTACGGGGTTGTCGCGATCATGGAGACATTGTTCCCAGCGCTTCCGCGCTGGGCTACGTTGTGTCGTCCCTTCGGGACTCCCGAAAAGAGGGGGAAAGGCCTAGGTCTCCTGGGCAGACGCTGTTGAATGGCGCTTCCTGCGCTGCTGGGCGCTCCGAGTTGCGCGTTTAGCGGATTGGCGGTGGCACGGGGCGCGTCGCGTGGACTGGAAATTGGCGCGCGGGGGCGCTACCATCGAAGCATCGTCGGAATCCAAACCATTGTTGACGCAGGACGGATGAGGGAGGGAATAACGATGCGAAGCCATGTGTGGCAAGGTGTGTGGACGCGAGGATTGCTGGCCGCGGCGCTGATGACGCTGGCGGGCTGCAGCGGGTCATCGAATACCACGGACGGCTCCGCGCCGTCTGGGTCGTCGGGATCAGGCTCAGGCGCGCAGAGCAAAGCTGCTCCCGCGGCGCCGCCCATTGTGGTGCCGGCAGGGACGGTCATCGCCGTGACGATGGATCAGTCGGTGGGCACGAAGAACAATGATGTGGGCGACAAGTTTGACGCTTCGCTGGCCGCGCCGGTGACGGTGGACGGCAAGGAAGCGATTCCGCAGGGCGCCAAAGTCGTGGGACATGTCACCGTGTCCGATAAAGCGGGCAAGGTCAAGGGAGGCGCGCGGCTGGCAGTGGATTTAGATTCCGTCACGGTGAAGGGGCAATCCGTTAAGCTGCCGGTGGCGAGCTTGACGGAAACGGGTAAGGGCCGCGGGGAGCGCACGGCCATCGGCGCGGGAGGCGGCGCGGCGGTGGGAGCGATCATCGGCGCTATCGCCGGAGGCGGCAAAGGCGCGGCCATTGGCGCGGGCGCGGGAGCCGGCGCGGGAACCGCAGGGGCGGTGTTCACCGGCAATCGCGACATCACCATTCCGGCGGAGACAAAGCTCAGCTTCAAGCTGCAGGACGATTTGGACGTGCCGCGGTAGAGACAGCCTCAGGGGCTAAAGCCCCTTTTGAGCATTGCAGTAATGTCGGAGCTAAAGCTCAGACCCCCTAAGAACCAAACACAGGGAGCGCAGGGCAGGAGTACCTGCGCCGCTTGTGTCGCCCCTGCCGGGGCTTGCGCTATCGCCGCACAATTTCCCACCGCTCCCGCGCTGGGCTACGCTGTTTCGTCCCTCCGGGACTCCGGAAAAATGCGAAGGAAAAAGCCCATCCCTCGCCCTTCGGCTGCGCTCAGGATGACAGCGATGCGGGACGGCCTCAGGGGCTAAAGCCCCTTTTGACCATTGCAGTAATGTCGGAGTCCCGCAAACCCAACCGGGACGCAAAAGGCGCGCTAAAGCTCCGACCCCTAAGAACCAAAACAAAGAAAGATAAAGAGGGATTCCTCGCTCCGCTCGGAATGACGGACGGGGAGAGCGGGAGATTACTTGGCGTTGGGTTGGAAGATGGTTTTGTCGAAATTTTCCTGGTCTTCGGGGAGGCAGTAGGACTCGGCGATTTCCCACTTGGGGCGCAGGCGGAATTCGACCTTCATGGTGAAGGGCGCGGTATAGGCCTTGGCGTCGTTGATGTTGAACTCGATCTGCAAGGCGTCGTAGGCGGAGCGATGATAGCGCTCGGTGATGTGCAACGCGTCGCTGTGGGGATGGCCGCCGGGATCGAGCCAGGTGCGATCGTTGAAATTGCCGACTTCGACGACCAGATCGTTGCCGCCCCAGTGGCCGGTGGAGTAGCCCATCCAGGTGGGATCGGCGTCCTTGGGAATTTGCCGGCCGTCCATCCAGATTTCCCGCCAGTTGTGAGCCGACTCAAAAAATAAAAAGATGCGCTGGGGAGTCTGCACGATCTCGAAAGGGAACGCGCCGTTTTGAAAGGTGTGCGGCACGCCGGCGGGGAGGCAATTGAAGGCCGGGTCCTTGGTGACGATGGGATTGCCCTTTTTCAGCTCGCCGATATTTTCGTCGTACTTGGCCTGTCCCCACGGCAGCATGGGAGGAATTTTGTCGATGCGCAGTTGGGCTTGGCCGCCTCCGGCGGCGGCCCACACGCCGGAGAGATCGTGCTGCGGAACGGGCGGCTGAGGCTTGGCGGGAGCGGCGGTTTGCGCCAGAAGAAGCGACGCGAAAACCAGCGCCGCGAGGGGCGCGGCGATGAGCACAACAACGAGCGCGCCGGTCAAGTCATTCCGCATATTGCGCATATTGCGCATGCTGGCCCTCCTATTTTCTAGTTCGATGCGCTGGCGCTATCCGCGTCGTCGTTGAGGCCCAGGTTTTTGCCGTTGAAATTGATCTTGCCGTCTCCGTTGCGGATGAAGCCGTTGCCGGTCCCGTTTTTGGCGGGATGGAAGGTGATGGTGATTTCATCGCCGGCCTTGAGCAGGTTGCGGTTCCACCCGGCGCGGGTCATGTAGACGGGATTGTACATTTCGACGTTCCAGTGCTTGACGTCGCCGCCGGCATCCTTGATGTCGAAGCTGAGCAGGCAATGGGGATTGGCCCAGACCAGGCCGGTCACGGTGGCCTTGGAGGAAATGGTTTTCTGGAGGTCGTAGGCCGCCGATCCGTGATGCGCAAAAAGCGGGGCCGCAGCCAGAAGAGCGAGTACGGCGATGAAAGCGAATGCACAGGACTTGGTTCTCATCAAAGACCTCCCGCCAATATGCCCCGGACATGCCTACCGGGGGGCATCTTGCCGCCAGTGTAAACGTTTTCAGGCGGGAAATCATCAGTGATCTGTGGTTAGCCCTTGCCTTGCTCTTGCCTTGCGCTTGACAACTTTGCTGCGGCTCCCCTATATTTTCAGGGATGATTTCCAGCGTTCAGAAGGCTGCACAGTGTTGTCCTTGTTGTCGCGCACTGGTGTCTTCTGACGCCGGGAGGATGAAACTCTAGAAATCGGATCATAAACCGAGCTGTTCTAGGATCCCACCGTCAGAAGGACATTGGCTGTGGGATTTTTTGTTTTTCGGGACATTTTTTTGATTTTGCAGCGCCAGTTTCGACTCGTCGCCGTCCCGCGGACACGCTGTGATGCAGGTGGCGGCCACAAAGGGCCAACATGACTCACTCGCATATCATCGCACTCGCCGTCATCACGTTGTTGGCGGCAATCGTCAACGGAGCGCTAGGGTACGGTTTCTCTTCCATTACTGTTCCGATCGCTCTGCTTTTTCTCGCGAACCGCATTCTCAATCCGGCGCTGGTGTTGATTGAGGTTGTACTGAACACCTACGTGGTCTGGAACAACCGCGAGGCGCTATCGAACATCTGGCGGCGCGTGCTGCCGATGGTCATCGGATTGGTGCCAGGAATCGTGGTCGGTACGGCGATCGTCTCGCGGGTGAGTCCAGGCTGGCTTCGGTTCGCCACCTACGGGGCGCTGCTGCCATTGATTCTGCTGCAAGCGGCCGGCTATAGGCGGCCGATCCGGTCTGAACGATCGGTGGGCCTCACCTTCGGCGCGGGCCTTGGAGTGCTCTATTCCGTCACCACGATTTCCGGTCCGCCGCTGGCGATGATGCTGAATAACCAGGGACTGGAGAAGAAGGACTTTCGCGCCGCTCTCGGGGTAGTCCGCCTCGCGGAATCTTCGGTGACCGCCGTGGCCTATGCCTATGCGGGGTTCTTTACGTCTACCAGCATGGCACTGATCCCCTGGATCGTACCCAGCATCGCGATAGGCGTGCCTCTTGGCGCCATCATGATTCGGCGCATCCAACCGGAAACATTCCGGCGGATCTGCATGAGTTTCGACGCCTGGGTGGTTGCCTTCGGGTTGTCACGGCTACTGCAAGACCTGAGGCTCGTTGAGGGTAACGCCGCCTACCTGGTGCTGGTTATCGTCGCTATGTTGGACATGTGGATGCTGTATCGCTTTTTTTCGAAAGCTCCCCGCACAGGCGATGTGGACGCCTTGCCGGCCTCCCCCGTGCGGTGATGGAGGCTAGCGCACGGCTGGTTTGGGCGGTGGCGGCGCTGGGGGCGCGGGCTTGTTGAATTTCGCGGCGTCGACGGCGGCGTTGGCCTGGACGTCGCTCATGGTGAAAGTGGCCATGCCGTCGAGCCAGGTGACGACCCAGCGATAGGGCATCTTCACTCCGGCGACGGCGCGATAGTCGGAGTAGTCAATCTGCAGGGGATTGAGACCAATGGGCGAATCGGTGAAGCGCAACTGACGCACCAACAGGCCGGAGGTCTTGTCGAAGAACAGGCGCACGGGACGTCCCGGCGCGGCCATGCCCTGAACGATCTGGACTTCCTTGTCGTCGATGGTGGTGGGTTCGCCGACGCGCCAGCCGGTGAGGGTGGTCTTGAGCTGCGCGGGAAAAGAGAGAGCGGCGTCGATCCTGGCGCCGTCGAGATCGGTGCCGGCAAGCGCCAACACCGGGACAGGCGCGGCGGTGGCGGGAGCGGCGACCCAAGCGGCGCGGCCATCGAAGGTGGTGGTGTTGTCTCCGCTGAGCGTGTGGATGACGGTGGAGCGCTGCGCGGGAGCCTTGGCAAAAATTTCCACGGGGCGGTCGTAGGCTTCGTCGCCGTATCCGACGCTGATACCCTTGGCGGTGAAGCTGGTGAGGGCAGCGAGGCGCTGCGCGCCGCCGATGGCCTGGAGGTATTTATCGAGAATTTGATCGGCAGTGACTCCCTTGGGCGCATCTCCGAGGGGCACGTCATTGGGATCTTCGGGAGACGGCGTGCCGTAGACCAGGGCCAGGCTCGGCGTGATCTTGGGACTGGTGCTGCCGCCGTGGCAGGAGTAGCAGGTCACCGCGCGTCGTCCGCCGAAGTTGGCCTTGTTGATGGCAGTCATCATCAGGACCATCTTGCGCGCCATATTTTTGTGGGCGTTGTCGGTGGCATAGTCGTCCCAGGTGCCGTGCACGAGGTCGTGACAGTATTCGCAGCTCTGGCCGAGGGAGGCGCAGAAGAATCCCATGGCCTCCATGAATTGGGGCACGGAATAGCCCTTGAGCACCTGAACGTTTTTGAAGGCGTCTTCGGCCATGACCTGCGTTGGCGCAGGCACAGGCGCCGGCGTGGCTGGGGCTTGGCCACCGGCCAGGGCGACGCCCGCGAGGCACAGGGCCGTCGCGGCCATGGCGCCGAGGATGGTTGGCGTGGAATGGAATTTCATGCCGCTTCTTCTCCCTTAACTTCGCTTGCGTGCAGAGCGCGAATATGGCCGACACTATACACTTGGCGGGCTTCGCTGGCCAACTGTGCAGTGGTGGGACTAAGATGCCTTGCGATTTCACGCGTGGTTTGCGGAGGGTGCGCAGATGAGGCGGGCGAGCCTTCTGGCATTGCTTTTCATTCTGTCTTGTTCGGTTAGAGCTTTCGCGGGGCCACCATTTCAGACCGATGATCCCGAACCGATCGATTTCCGCAACTACGAATTCTATACCTTCGGCTCGGCGGACGGCACGGCGGTGGCTATGAACACCTCGGGGCCGGCGGTGGAATTCAACTGGGGCGCTCTGCCGAACGTGCATCTGCACTTTATCCTTCCGCTGGCGGCCAGTTTGCCGTCGGGAGGCGGCATGAATGCGGTTGGGCTGGGCGATATCGAAACGGGGATCAAGTTCCGTTTCGTGCAGGAGACCAAGCGCCGCCCGCAGATCGGCACATTCGTGATGTTTGAGCTTCCCACAGGCAGCGCCGCAAAAGGTTTGGGCGTGGGCAAGACGTGGTACAAGGTGCCGATTTGGGCGCAAAAAAGTTTCGGGCCGTGGACCACTTACGGCGGCGCGGGAGAAACGTTGTTCAACAAAGTGGACGGCCTGCGCAACTTCCCGTTTGCGGGGCTGTTGGTGCAACGGGATATCGGCAAGAAGCTTACGCTGGGCATGGAATCGTTCTATCACGGGCCGGAAGGGTCGGCGGCGGCACAGACGCGATCCGCCGACATGCTGGATCTCGGGGGCTACTACAAATTCCGCGATCCCGGTTTTCAATTGCTGTTTTGTTACGGGCACACCATCGCCGGACAAAGCGAAAACTATGCGTACCTGGGACTGTATTGGACCTGGGGGCACAAATCCGATAAGGACGATAAGGATAAAGACACCGCCAGCGCGATGAACCGGTTTGCCCCTCCCACGGTTGCGGGGCGCTGGTAGCAGAGATGCAAATGTGCGATCGCGGCGTTAAAGGGATGCGCAAAAACGTGGAAGAGGCAGGGGAGTTAGTGTATTGTGATAGAGGGTCGCCGAGAAAATTTCGCGCATCTGCAACCTGGAGGATAGGAACATGAGATCTCGCCTGACGAGCTACGGCGTGGCTGCGGCATCGCTGGCGGCACTGCTGCTGGCCGCCGGACTTTTGATTTTGCGGCCGGCCGCGGCGCAGAATGCATCGGCGGCTGGCGCTGCCAAGAAGCCCTGCATGGGCTGCTCGGTGGACGGCAAGACCACGCCGCGAACCGCGGACGGGCATCCCGACATTTCCGGATTGTGGAACAACAATATTGTGGGCGGCGCGTTCGCCAAGAGCGAGGACGGGTCGAGCTATTTTGATTTCGGCGGAGGAGCGCGAGATCCCGAGGTGGCGGCGCTGAACCGCGTGGCTCCAGACAAAATTTCGCAGCCTTCCTACAAGCCGGAATACGCGGCCAAGGTCAAGGCCATCATGGACGTCACCTACGGGGCCAGCACGGCGCAAGATCCGCAGATGGATTGCAAGCCGTTGGGCGTGCCGCGCGTTTTCCTGCTGCTGGGATTTGCCATGCAGATCGTGCAGAGCCCCGACGCGATGGTATTCATGTACGAGACCAATACCGGCGACAACACGCGGATCATTTATATGGACGGGCGGCCGCATCCCAAGGATCAGGACACCTCGTTCATGGGAGATTCCATCGGACATTGGGAGGGCGACACGCTGGTGGTGGACGTGAACGGGCTCAACGACGAGACATGGCTGGGCGCGGGACAGGCGGCGCCGCGATTCGCGATCCTGCACAGCGACAAGGAGCACGTGATCGAGCGCTACACGCGCGTGGGCGACGTCCTGACCTACGAAGCGACGGTGGAAGATCCGGTGATGTTCACGCAGCCGTGGGTGGTCACACCGCGGCGCATCCGCCATGCCGCCGCGGGCGATTATTTTCTGCAGAGCTTTTGCACGCCCATGGACAAGCAACACCTGGTGAAGCCGACGGCGGAGGATCCGTACATTTGTAACTACTGCGCGCCGGGCGCGAAGCCGCCGCAGCAGCAGTAAAGGCGCCGTTTGAAGCCCGTTTGGCCCATTTGATAAAAGGGAGGGCCCACGCGGCTTCATTTCTTCCTTTCCGAATAGCAGTTGTTGCACAATTTGGCGTGGAACGGCTTTGGTCCGTTGCCATTGCGTGCAGCATCCAAAGAACATGAGACCGCCGCTTTGCCTCCCCGAATACGCGCTGGCCGGAGTGGTGTTTCTGGGCGCGCTGGCGTTGGCGCCGCGGAATCTTGCGGGGCAAGCTTCTGATACCGCGCCTGCGCCGCCCGCGGCGGCGCAGGATGCAGCGCCCGCGTCGCAGGCGGAGCCGGGTGTGACGCAGGATGCCGCGCCGCAACCGGTAGTGGCGCAGCCATCGCCGGAATCGGGAGCGCCTGCGCAACAAGCGAGCGGTGAGGCTCCCTCGGGCGCGCCCACGGGAACGCCGCGGCTGATCGAAAGCGAGGAGCGTTTGGGCGCGTTTACCATCGGGGGGCAGATGTACGCGGTGGTGGCGCGCGAGGAGAGTTTTCAGCGGGCGAAGGAAACCAAGTTCGCGGCGACGCTGGGGGAGCTGGAGATTCGCGACGCGAGCGATAGCGTGATTTACCAGGAGGAGTTTCCCTACGAACCGGGAGACGGGCGCTTCGCGCGCAAGTTGTCGGCGTCGGCGTCGCTGTTTGCGGGCGACGGAGGCGCGGCGCTGGCGCTGCGGTTTATCGACGAGGCCGCGGCGTCATCGCCGGCGGCGTCCACAGATGGGAACGAGTCCTGGGAGGTGTTTGACCTGGTGAACGGCAGGCTCACGCGGCTTGGGCCGCCGCTGCCGCTGGGGCAGGGCGGCGACGGCACCGCCGTCGGCGGCGTGCTGACCGGCGTGATGGTGCGCGGGGGAATTGGCGTGGTGCCGCTGGCGTCGAAAGCGGAAGCGCTGGAATTTCGCGCCTGGACGGGGAATTTTTTCGTGTACGTGCCGGTGCGGGTGGACTGGGCGAATGGCCAATGGAGCGAAGCGGAGGAGTGTTTTGAGCTAAACGGCGGCAGTTTGCGCGCAAAGGGCTGCAACTTGAACGTCGCGGCGGTGGCGCAGCCGCGCGCGGACGGTTCGACGCTGCGGCTGTATCCCGAGACGGTGGAAGATCGCTACAACGCGCAGCAGGTCCTGGTGCACGGGAGCTCGCAGGTGCAATTTCTGGCCGCGCGGGCGGTGGTGAACTGGAAGGAAAGCGGCGGACGGATCACGTGCAGCTTCGACGATGTGTGGCTGCGGACGCGCATCGACGGAAAAGAAGGATGGGTGCATTCGGAAGAGGACTTCGCCACGCTGGGCATGGCGGCGGCAAGCCCGCCGCAGTAGATCAGGCCGGCGTTGTTTTGCGCGTTTGACGGCGCGCGCGTTTTGCGGTTTTGGCCGCGGGACGGCGCGGCTTCAGGGCGTTATTTTCAGTCTTGAGCTGCTGGTTCTCTTTTTCCAGGGTTTGCTGGGCGGCCGTGGCTTGCTCGATGCGATTTCCCAGCTCGCCATTGTCTTTTTGCAGTTGCAGCACCTGGGCCTTCAATTGGTCATTCTCCTGGCGCATCTTTGAGTTGGCACAACCGGCGAGCGACAAATTCAGCGCCAACACGGCCATCCATCCAGCGATTCTAAATTTGCGCATAATTCGTCCTTTCTCCTTCATTTGTTGAGCTACGAAGTCTTGCCGGGCTGCGCTTGGGCCGAGGCGGTAGCCGCGCGCGCTTGAGCTGGTTTGTCGGGAGAGGTGGCCGGCTGCTTGCGGTCGATTTCGATGGAGCCGCGGAAGCTTGCGCCGTCTTCGATCAGGATGCGGGCGGTTGTGAGGTCGCCGACGACCGAGCCGTTCTTCATGATTTCGATGCGCTCGCTGGCGTGCAGATTGCCCGTGATGCTGCCATGAACGATGATTTCGCGAGCCACCACGTCGGAGGTCAGCTTGGCGCTCAATCCCACGGTCAGTTTGTGATCGGGAAGACGAATGGGCCCTTCCACAGAGCCCTCCACGAGCAGATCCTCGCTTCCTGTTATCTCGCCTTTGATGCGCACACCGGCGCCGACACGGTCAACGGCGCTTGTTGCGGTCATGTTCAAAGACTCCACGGCGTTCGCGCTCATAGTGCCAGCCTCCTATTTTGCAGAAAATCGGTATGATATTTTTCCGGAGGGTTGGATACCGCCGGAACCAGCCGGTAGGGTCGAGGGGGGTTACTCCACTGGCAGCATGGCAAGCCTAATGGAATTTATGCTATGGCGCAAGACTGAATGTTGGTTTATCAGCAGATAACGCCGGAGCGGGATGACGGCATCTAACGTGACAATCGGGGATATCATTGCTCAACGGCTGAGAAATGAGAATCGCCTGGGACCAACCCATGAAAGCTCGTCGATTGCTGATGTTGCTGGTCGCTTTCGCGGCGCTCGCGCCATCCATGCGCGCGCAGGAGGCGGCGAGATCGCTGCCCGAAATCACCGAGCACGGGCCCGTGGTGTATCCGCCCCTGGCGCGCCAGGCGCGCGTACAAGGATCGGTGCATTTGCAGGTCACCACGGACGGCCACACCGTGATCGGCGTGGCGGTTGCAGACGGTCATCCGCTTCTCGTCCAGTCTGCCGTGGTCAGTGCCTGGACTTGGAGATTTGCCGATCACGTCCCAGGCACGTTTGAGGTCACGTTCCGCTTTCGGTTACTCGATGACGTCGGCACATTCCTGCAACAGCCGGGCGTGGTTGGAATTGTTTCTAGTCCTAGCGGTGGTGTTAATGGATATACCCTTCCGGAAATGTGGAACGCGCGATTGCAAGGCGTACACGGAAGCGTGGAGACGGCACTCTCTTTGTGGACATACGATTCGATTGAGCCGGAACTGGATGGCTACGCTGTGGGTGCGCAGAACCAGGAGAGAGAGATTCGCAATACGCACCTGGACGGCGATATGTTGGGCTTCGACGCGACGCTTGATGATGCCTATGGCCAGCGGCTGAAGTTTTCTCTGATCGGGAAGAGGACGGGGGACAGGATCAAAGGCGTTTTCCTCGATTATTGGGGAACGTCGGGCACGTGGACGGCTATGCGCGTCGCGAAAGCAGGCTCGGACAAGATACCCGCGCCATCCTCAAGCGTTCCAGCGGCAACCATCGTTGCGTCGGATGTCGCCTATCATGAGCCGCCGGGCTATCCCGGGTTGGCAATCGATGCCGGCATACAGGGATTAGTTCACCTGAGGGCCACGACAGACGGCCACTTCGTGACCAAGATCGAAACCGAGGACGGAAATCCGTTTTTGGCTCGGGCTGCCGCGGCCAACCTCCGAACGTGGCGATTCACGGATCACGTCCGGAGAACTTTTGAGGTGACCTTTGACTATCAACTCTTACGCCAAATAGTCACGTTTCAGCAGGAGCCCGGCGTGGTTGAGGTGGGTACCCCTCCAGCGATGCTTATCGTCGACAGATCTCCTACTTCTAGCCCTGCCGAAACGTGGGAAGCAAAGTTCACCAGCGCTTATGGAAGTATGCAGGCGACATTCTCCTTGACGGAATATGACTCGCTGCTGGAAGGCGATGTGATAAGCGACGAGGACAAGAAGGAGGAGATTGGTCTTGGTCACTTTGACAGGGACGTGCTGGGGTTCGACGCAACGCTCGAGGGCCCTGACGGCAAGCCGGTAAAGGTTTCTCTTCTCGGGAAGAAGACCGGAGACAAGATCAGCGGCGTTTTCCTCGACCATTCGGGGACGGCGGGCACCTGGAACGCAGTGCGCACCGGAAAAACTCCCGCAGAATGATCGCTCCCCTCGTCTTAGTGACACACGACTCGGGCTCTATCGCAAACGGCGGGCTTAGCGTAAACTTTGGAATCGGATGCGAATGCGAAGCATAGTTGCGGCGGTGGTGGCGGTGTTGCTCACGACGGCAACGTCGTGGGGGTCGGCTTGCGATTTGTCGTGTTCGCTGGCGCGGATGGCCGGCTGCCAGACTTTTTCCAGTTTAAGCGGCAAGGGCGCGGCTTTTCCGGCTAGGGCGGTTTCGTCTACTTCAGAAAAAGGCGCGATGGGCGGTATGGACATGAGCGGGATGCAATCCGAACACGCGGGCGAGCAGGCTTCGGTGACGCAATCGGTTGCGGCGTCCGCCTGCGCCAGCGCGCCGTGTGATAAGGCTTCCATGTCGGCGACAAGCGCGGCGGGGTGGCTGGCCTCGAGCGGTGGGATAATTTTGGCCGCGGACGTTTTTCAAGTTGTCGCGCCCGCGATTTTGATCGGCAGTGAAAGTCGCGAAGCGCCTCCTCCCAAGTTTGCGGCTGTCAGTCCTCTTGCGGTTTCTCTGCGAATCTAAAACTCACACCAATTCATAAGTCATCGTCAAGGAACGGTAGAGACCTGTGTCGCCCCTGACGGGGCTTTCCGTATCGGCGAAATGTTTACCCACAGCTTCCGCTGTGGGCTAGGTTCTGCCGTGCCTACGGGACTCCCGAAAAGGTGAAATGGCATGGGGCCGCGGCGACGATTCTTGAATGGCGTTTGCGATACCGGTGGCCGAAGGCGCGAACTGCAGAAAGACCGGAGGATGAAGAAAAGAGATTGGAGAGCGGGGCTGGGTTTTTTGATTGCGCCGGGGATTGTGTTCGCGACATTGCTGGCGATTATGCCGGCGGTGGCGGCGCAGCAGGGAACTGGGCAAGCTGGTGGCGCGCAAGGCGCGCCGGGAGCGGCTGCGCCGTGCATGCCGGGCATGAAAATGCCCGGCTGCCCGGATACTGCGTCGCAACAGCCGAGCGGCGGGCAGCCGGGGCAAGCGCCGAACAACGCGGCGAGCAACGCAGCGGCGCAAGGCGATTTGATGACCATGCGACCGCAAACATTTTTGCAGGGCATCGTGCATCACGCCGGCTCGGGCACCAGCTTCGAGCCGGTGTCCACGCCGACGCCGATGCTCATGACCGTGAAACGCGGGTGGATGCTGATGCTGCACGGCAACGCGTTTGTGCTCGACCAGCAGCAGTCCGGCGCGCGCGGCGGCGACAAGTTTTTCTCCACCAACTGGGCGATGGGCATGGCGCAGCACGCGGTTGGTCGAGGTTTGGGAGGCGGCGTGTTCACAGTGCGGGCGATGATCAGCCTGGAGCCCGCCACGATCACCGGCCGCCGCTACCCGCTGCTGTTTCAGCAGGGCGAGACGGCGTTTGGCGCGCCCATCGCCGACGGCCAGCATCCGCACGATCTGTTCATGGAGCTGGCCGCGCTGTACGACATGAAAATCGGCGGCAAGGGATTGCTGTCGTTTTATGCGGCGCCCATCGGCGATCCCGCGCTGGGCCCTGCGGCCTATCCGCATCGCGCATCGGCCGCGGAAAATCCGCTGGCCACGCTGGGACATCACCAGCAGGATTCGACGCACATAGCCGCCGACGTGGTGACCGTGGGGCTGGCGTACGGCATGGCGCGAATGGAAGCGTCGGGATTCCACGGGCGCGAGCCGGACGAGAATCGCTGGAACATCAATCAGGGTAAGATCGATTCGTGGTCGGCGCGGTTTACGCTCGCGCCGGGGAAAGATTGGAGCGGGCAGTTTTCCTACGGGCGCATCACCAGCCCGGAAGCGCTGGCCGCCGGTGAAAATCAGGAGCGCATGACGGCGTCGGTGATGTACAACCGTCCTTTCGCGAGCGGCAATTGGGCCAGCAGCGCCGTGTGGGGGCGGACGCAGTCAATTTCCGGCGGCGCTTCCGGTAGCGCGATGGCCGGCGTCATTTTCAATAGCTATTTGCTGGAATCGACGATGCGTTTCCGGCGGCGCTATGCGGCGTGGACGCGCATCGAAAACGCCGACCGCTCGAACGAGCTGATCTTGGGCGAGCAGCCGCCGCCTGCGGGATTTGAGGAAAGGCGCGCCGGACGCGTGCAGGCGTACACGCTGGGATTTGACCGCGATTTCGATTTCGTGCCGTATGTGGCGACGGCCATCGGCGCGCAGGTGACAGTGTACGGCGTGCCGGATAGCCTGCGGGCGATTTACGGAGCGCGGCCCGCGGGGATTGCGATGTTTGTGCGGCTGCGGCCGTCTTCGACTGTGCAAGAGAAGGGACAATGAGAACGAAGCCCTTGAAGATCATGAACGGATATGGATAAGGTGAAGCCATGAAACTCTGGAAGATCCTTTTGCTGGTGCTTTTTGCGTTCGTGGTCGGCGCGGCAACCATCGCCGGCGATATGATCAGCCGCGGCTTCAGCGCGCGGACGCCGCCTTCGCAGCTTGAGACCGTGGCGGCGCGCGCCATGCGCGACATGGCCATCCCCAGCGCCGCGAAGCAGGCGCGCAATCCGTTTCCGTCCACGGCGGAGGTGGTGGCGGCGGGGCGAGCGCACTGGGCCGATCACTGCGCGACATGCCACGCCAACGACGGCAGCGGCAACACCGAGATCGGGCAGAACCTCTATCCAAAGGCGCCGGACATGCGCCAGGCGGCGACACAGAACTTGAGCGACGGCGAGCTATACTCCATCATACGCAACGGCGTGCGGTTGACGGGGATGCCGGCGTGGGGCAATCCCAACTTGCCGCTGGACATCGATAGCTGGCACCTGGTCACGTTCATCCGGCATCTGCCGCAGATCACGCCGGAGGAGATTGAGGAGATGAAAGGCCTCAATCCCAAGACGGAAGCGGATCGCGCCGAGGAACAACAGGAACAAGAGTTTTTGAACGGCGGGGGCCCCAGTCAATAATGGCCAGGGAGCCCTCCGGAGCAGTATCATCAGCAATACAGGGAGGAGAACCAACATGAGAGCACGGGCATTGATTCTTGCGGTTTGCATGACGCTGGCGGCGGTGGCGGCGCTGGCGCACGGCGGCGAGGAGCACGTCATAGGCACGGTGGCCAAGGTTGCGGCGGATTCCATCACCGTGAAGACCACGGCCAAGACCATGGTCATGGTGGGCGTGGTGGCGGCGACGACGTTCACCAAAGGCAAGGCGGCGGTAAAACTCGCCGATCTGAGCGTTGGCGACCGCGTGGTGATTCACGCCAAGGAACCGGAGGAGGGCAAACTGGTAGCCGACACGGTGGAGTTCACCACGCCGAAGGCGGCAGCTCCCGCGGCGTCCAAGCCGGCGCAAAGCAGCTCCGCGCCGACTACGGCGCATTAGATAACTTCCCCAGGCGTCGCGGCCAACTGTGCTCTAGAGCACAGCCAGGAGCTGCCCGCCGCGGCACAATCAGGCTGCGGTAGGAGGGCGGCCATGAGAAAAGAGATACTGACCACGGCGATCCTGGTGGCGGGGCTCGTGGCGTTTGTGGCCGGAGCGCATACGCAGAATCAGGACGCGCCGCAGTCCGCGCCGGACCAGATGACCCAGCAGATGTCCGACTTGATGACCAAGATGACCCAGAACATGGCGGCGATGCAGAATGAAAAAGATGCCGCCAAAATGAAGGCCATGATGGCCGACCAGCAAGCCATGCTGGAACAGATGCGCGGCCAGATGATGAAGCAGGGCGGCATGGCGCAAACCTCTTCCGGCAAGGTGATAAGCAACCCGGAATGATGATGCTTTTCGTTTGTGGGCTTGTCCGATCCATTTTTTCGATACAGTGAAATTGCGCTTGCCTCCGATTCTGACTCTCCCCAATACTGAATAGCGGCCCATAACGCGTGTTAGCCTATGCCTAGTGCCGCGCCGGACGAATCAAAGCCACCTGCGTTGGCATCCAACAGGCGTTGCGTTGTGAACTGCAAGGGCCTGGCATCGCGCGTGCGGTGCATCGCGAGGGAGACAAGCATTGAAGGACCCGGTGTGCGGGATGGAAGTCGATCCGGCGAAGGCGCGCTGGAAAACGGAGCACGCCGGCAACCCGTATGTTTTCTGCTGCCAGGGGTGCCTGACAAAGTTTCAGGCCGATCCGGTTAAGTACACGGTCGAAACTGCGCAACAGCAGATTCCTGGCCCCTCGGCCCTTCGACCACGCTCAGGACCTACGGCTTCGCTCGGGACCTCCGGCTCCGCTCGGAATGACATGCCGATTTCAATTTCGCTCGGCTCGGCGGTGAAACCGACGGCGATGCCGATGCCCTCCGCTGCGGCACAGGCGGCGGCAAATAAATCGCCGGCCGCTGGCGCCACGACTCCCGCTGAATACATTTGCCCGATGGACCCCGAGGTGCGCGAAGCCAAGCCTGGGGCGTGTCCGAAATGCGGCATGGCGCTGGAACCTGCGACGATTTCGCTTCCGGCCAGCAAGACGGAATACGTCTGCCCGATGCACCCGCAAATCGTGCGCGCCGAGCCGGGGTCGTGTCCGATTTGCGGGATGGCGCTGGAGCCGCGGGTGGTCACGTTGGAAGAAAAGGAAAACCCCGAACTCACCAGCATGACGCGGCGGTTTTGGGTTGGCGTGGCGCTGACGGTTCCGCTGCTGGCGGCGACGATGAGCGAAATGCTGCCCGGCGGCGGATTGGCGAGCGTGGTTGGCGCGCGTGCGGTGACGTTGGCGGAACTGGCGCTGGCGACGCCGGTGGTGCTGTGGGGCGGGTGGCCGTTTTTCGTGCGCGGATGGCGATCGCTGGTCAACCGCAGCCTGAACATGTTCACGCTGATCGGGTTGGGCGTTTCGGTGGCGTACGTTTACAGTGTTGTGGCCGCTCTGTTCCCGGACATTTTTCCGGCGGCGTTTCGCGATGCGAGTGGCGGCGTGGGCGTGTACTTCGAGGCCGCCGCGGCCATCACCACGCTGGTGCTGCTGGGGCAGGTGATGGAGTTGCGCGCGCGCAGCCATACCGGCGCGGCGATCCGCGCGCTGCTGGGTCTGGCGCCGAAGACGGCGCGGCTGATGCGCGGCGACGGGAGTGAAATCGACGTGCCGCTGGAGCAAGTGCAGGTTGGCGATCGGCTGCGCGTGCGCCCCGGCGAGAAAATTCCCGTGGACGGCGTGGTGCTCGAAGGGCGCAGCAGCGTGGACGAGTCCATGATCAGCGGCGAAGCCATTCCGGTGGAGAAGCAGACGGGCGACCGCGTTACCGGAGCGACGGTGAACGGCACGGGCTCGCTGGTGATGCGGGCCGAGCGCGTGGGAAGCGAAACGCTGCTGGCGCAGATCGTGCGCATGGTGGCGGAGGCGCAACGCAGCCGCGCGCCCATCCAGAAATTGGCCGACCAGGTTGCCGGCTACTTTGCGCCCATCGTGATGGGCATTGCCGCGATTACGTTTATCGTGTGGGGATTGTGGGGACCGCCTCCGCGCATGGCTCACGCGCTGGTGAACGCGGTGGCCGTGCTGATCATCGCCTGCCCCTGTGCGCTGGGGCTGGCCACTCCGATGTCCATCATGGTGGCGACGGGGCGCGGCGCTTCGGCGGGCGTGCTGTTCAAGAACGCCGAAGCCATCGAAACTCTGCGCAAGGCGGACACGCTGGTAGTTGACAAGACCGGCACGCTCACCGAGGGCAAACCGCGACTTGTAAGCGTTGCCGCCGCCGACGGATTCGACAATGCGCGGCTGCTGCGGCTGGCCGCGAGCCTGGAACGCGGCAGCGAACATCCGCTGGCCGCGGCCATTGTCGGCGGCGCGGAAGAGAAGGGAATCGCGCTCGTAAAGTCCGAAGAGTTTGAGTCGCTTACCGGGCGCGGCGTGCGCGGGCGCGTGGACGGCGCGGCGGTGGCGCTGGGGAATCAGAAGCTGCTGGAAGAGTTGCACGTGACCGGCGCGGAGCCGTTGTTGCAGCGCAGCGAGCCGCTGCGCGGCGAAGGGCAGACGGTGATGTTCGTCGTAGTGGACGGGCGCGCCGCGGGCCTGGTGGCCGTGGCCGATCCGATCAAGGCCACGACTCCGGAGGCCATCCAGCAATTGCGCGCCGACGGCCTGCGCATTGTGATGCTGACGGGCGACAGCCGCGCTACCGCCGAAGCCGTGGCGCGCAAGCTGGGGATCGACGATGTGGTGGCCGAAGTTTTGCCGCAGGACAAGGCCGGAGTGATCAAGAAATTGCAGGCCGAGGGACGTTTTGTAGCCATGGCCGGAGACGGCATCAACGACGCGCCGGCGCTGGCGCAGGCGCAGATCGGCATCGCCATGGGCACCGGCACCGACGTGGCTATGCAGAGCGCCGAGGTGACGCTGGTGAAGGGCGACCTGCGCGGGATCGTGCGGGCGCGGGCGCTGAGTCGCGCGACGATGCGCAACATCAAGCAGAATCTTTTTTGGGCTTTCGTTTACAACTGCCTGGGAGTGCCGCTGGCCGCGGGGGTGCTGTATCCAGTGTTCGGGATTTTGCTGAGCCCGGTGATTGCGGCGGCGGCGATGAGTTTCAGTTCGGTTTCGGTGATCACGAACGCGCTGCGGTTGCGGCGGGTGCGGCTGGCCTGACGGAAGCAAACAAGCGCGCGCAACTATTTTGCGGGCGCGGGGTTTTATTAGGCAAACATGGACACACCCCGGGAAGCAGTTGCGGCTTCGGCTGGGCTGCTTCCTTCCTCCTCGCTCACGCGATTTGCTGCGAAGTCCTGTGTCGCCCCCTGACGGTGCTCGATCTCATCGGAAAAGAAGATTCCTCGGCCGCGGGGCGGCCTCGGAAATGACAGCTCGGCGGGGTCGTGGCCTCAGGGGCTAAAGCCCTTTTTGGCTGGCGCTGCAATGTCGGAGCTAAAGCTCCGACCCCCTAAAGGGACAAGAGGGATTCCTCGGCCGCATGGCGGCCTCGGAATGACAACGCACGCGTGGGCGTGCGGAGGCAAAGGGCGCGGCGCGTGGCGCGTGCAGAGAAAAAGCTAGGCGCGGTTTAAGTTTTCCAGTCGGGGGTGGCTACGAAGTTGCGGTTGATGTCGGCAACGGTTTGCGTGCCGCAGTTGCCCATCACGAGTTTGAGCTCGGCTTGCATGATTTCAAGGACTTTGTCGACGCCGGGCTGGCCGAAGGCTCCCAAACCCCACAGGAATGGGCGGCCGATGCCCACAGCCTTGGCGCCCAGCGCCAGGGCCTTGAAGGCGTCGGTGCCGCGGCGGATGCCGCCGTCGACGAAGACGGGGATGCGGCCATTGACCGCGGCGACGACTTCGGGCAGCGCCTCGATGGTGGCACGCGAGGTTTCCGTGGAGCGCCCGCCATGATTGGATACCAGGATGCCGTCGAGGCCGTGCTCGACGCACAGCTTCGCGTCTTCACCGCCATCGATACCTTTGAGAATGAACTTGCCCTTCCAGAATTTGCGGATGCGGTCGGCAAAGGCCCAGTCCATGGCGGGGTTTTGCCCGCCCACGCCTTTCATGTCGATGCCGGAGTACATGGGGCGCTGGCTGATGGAGGGTCCGGGGTTCTGGCCGCCTTCGTGGCAGGTGCCGCACTGGCTCAGGTCCTTGGGGCGAGTGCGGTAGTAGGTTTCGCTGTTGCGGCCCGTGGTGTTGTCACAGGTGAGAGCGATGACTGTGCAGCCGGCGGCTTGCACGCGTTCGAGGAGTTTCTGACAGGCTTCAAAGGTGCTGGGAGCGTAGAGCTGAAACCAGACCGGACGGCCGAGGGCCTTGTTGACGTCTTCCACAGGGCTGGAAGTCACCGTCGAGAGGAATTGCAGCGTGCCGTGGGCCTTGCAGGCGCGGGCTACGGCGATTTCACCCTCGGGAAAGAACGATTTTTCGCCGCCGGTGGGGCAGGTGAAGACGGGGCTGTTGTAGGTGGTGCCGAAAAGTTCGACGCGCATGTCGACTTTGGTGGCGTCGTGCAGGCGGCGCGGGCGCAACTCGACATGCTTGTAACCTTCGCGGTTGGCGCGCAGCGTGGCGTCGTCGTCGACGCCGCTGGCCATGTAGGCCCAGTGGCCGGGGTTGACCTTGCGGTGCGCGGCCTCCTCAAAATCGAAGACGTCGAGGGCGTGCGCGGGGTCGGTGATGACGTCGGCGGCTTCGGGAGCCGACTGGGCGAAGCCGGTTTGCTTGAGATAGGCGGCGACTCCGCCGAAAGCCGCGACGTAAGGGCTGGCGGCGAGGAATTTGAGAAATTGGCGACGTGCGGTGGATACTGAGTCAGAGTTGAAGTTGGATTTGCTCATATTGGCGGCGATCTTATCGCTTTTTTTTGTTTTTGTGCAAACAAATTTCCGCGCAGGGAGCGGGTTGTAAGGACGCACGGGCGACCATCGTTCCGTAGGAGGGGGAGGGTAAGACAATTCAAAATCCCCACGCGCAAGTACGGCGCATTGATTGGATAAGAACGAAGGCTCCGTATCACGATCCGAGTTAGTTTTAGGTTGAGGACCGAAACTCTCGGAAAGGAAGGAGCCTTCGATGATGATTATAGGCTGTGATTTTCACCCTAACTGGCAACAAGTTTGTTGGGTAGACAAGGCTACGGGGGAGACGGGCGAACAGAAGCTGGTGCACGCATCGGGAGAGGCCGAGAAGTTTTACCGGCAGATAGCGGCACCGGCGCTGATTGGCATGGAGTCCACCGGGAACTGCCAGTGGTTCGTGGAGATGGCCGCGGCTGCGGGGCACCAGGTGTGGATCGGAGACGCGGCCAAGATCCGCGCCAGCGAGGTGCGGCAACAGAAGCACGACAAGCGGGACGCCGCGCTGCTGTTGCAGTTGTTGCTGGAGGGGCGGTTTCCGCGCATCTGGACGCCGTCGCGTGAGCAGCGGGACATGCGGCAGTTGCTGATTCATCGGAACAAGCTGGTGCGGTTGCGGGCGCAAGCCAAGAACGGGTTGCAGCACCTGGCGCTGAACCAGGGGGTGCAGAAGAAACGGCGGCTGTGGAGTGCCGCGGGGCAGCAGTTGCTGCGCGAGTTACCGCTGCAGCCGTGGGCCAGTCGGCGGCGAGAAGACCTGTTGCAGGTGCTGGCGATGCTCGACCAGCAGGTGCAGTCGTTGGACCTGGCGGTGCGTGCAGCAGCCGAGCAAGATGCCCATGCGCGGCTGTTGATGACCCAGCCAGGCGTGGGGCCGGTGACGTCGCTGGCCTTCGTGTTGACCATGGGAGACGTTTCGCGTTTTCCGCGGGGCAAGCAGGTGGCCAGTTACCTGGGGCTGATTCCGCGGGAGTACAGTTCCGGCGGGCATCAGCGGCTGGGATCGATCAGCAAGCAAGGCAATCGGTTTATGAGGATGCTGTTGGTGGAGGCGGCGCAGGTAGCGGTGCGCTGCGATCCGGGATTTCGCAACGAGTATAGGCATCGCTGCCACAGGAAGCCGAAGGGAGTGGCCAAAGTGGCGGCGGCCAGGAAGTTGGCGATTCGACTCTACTGGATGCTGCGCACGCAAAAGCGGTATCCGGAGATCGTTCGTATCGAGAGCAGCTCGCGGGTGCCCCTGGCCGGCGCAAGCTAGGCCGAAGCATTGATTGGGCGCTCTCGTCCCGGTGCACATCGGGATTCGCATAGAAGAATCATGGCCGAGGTTTAGGCCGTATCGATGGTTGGTGGAACGACTTCACCGAGAAATGATTGATCGTGAGATTTCCAGAGCTTCGGTCCTCAACCTCTCTGGCAATGACGCGGCGCGAAAACACTGCAAGGCAAAACTGTGCCTTGACAGCGCCTTCGTTCTTATCGAGGGGCACCCAGAGGCGAAGAGCGCGGCGGGTTGCTTGCGGGTACTGGCCGGGGTGACAGGGCGGGGGGCTGGTGGCCTGTCCCATTCCTGTCCGCGCGACCGTTGTCTGAAGGCGCGCGGGGGATTACGCTAGGTCATCAGGTTGCCTGACTGCTTTGGCGGGCAGGCGCGGAAGGTTCATGTCGACGAAAGAGAAGCCAGCAAAAAGTGGCCGAAAGACGCGCCGCAGCAAGCGCGTGGCGCTGCATGTGCCGGTGCTGGTCTACGAGCCGGGGGTGGACCATAAATTTATCGTGGACGACACCTTTGCGGTGATGGTCAATCAACACGGCGCGATGATCGCCATCGGTTGGGATGTGAGAAGCGGGCAGAAACTCCTGGTGATCAACAAGCGCACCAAGGAAAGCAAGGAGTGCCGCGTCGCCTACATCGGGCCGCATCAGGCGGATAAAAGATGCGTGGGGGTGGAGTTTTTGCAGGCGGCGCCGGAGTTCTGGGGCATCGTTTTTCCTCCCACACGATCCACGCTTTCGTCCAAAAAGGACGCGCAGTAGCCTTCGCGATTATTTCCTCAGATTGTTTTTGACAACCTATTCGACAACTTATTTATCCAGGGCGGCAAGCCCGGCCTCATTACTGATGTCTTTGGCGGTTGCGTTCTGGGGGGCTGGAACTTCCCGTACTTCAATATCCCATGGGGAACTTGACGTCAATCACCACGCGCGCGGCGAAGGGCTGGCCGATGAAATCGAGAGCCGGCTTGAAGGTCCATCGCTGGACAGTGGCGAGCGCATTGGATTCCAGCAGGGGATCGGGCGATTTGGCCACGACGAGATTTTCGACGCCGCCGGTGGCGGTGATGGTGGCCAGGAGAACGACGGTGCCGCCCAAATGTTTGGCCAGCGCCTCGACGGATATGGTCGGGGGCGGGCAGACGTCGCACAGAGGGATTTTGAAAAGATGCCCGGCGTGGCGGTCGTTGTTCCAGAGGATGAAAGATGCGCGGGTTTCGGGATCGTCCAAGAGGATGGGGATGCCGCTGGGGCCGGGCTGCGAGGCGTCAATGGTGGCGTCGAACTTGGCGATTTGCACGCGGCTGGCAGGGTCAACCACCACGCTGCGCAAGCGGTAATGGGTGGTTTCCCAGGTAACGTCGGCGGCGACGAGGATTTGCGCGCCGGTATCGGAAGCCACGGCGGGAAGGGCATCGGGAAAATTGGCGTCGATGGCCAGAAAACCGCGCTCCTTGAGAGCGGCGATCAGTTGTTCGCGCTCGATGAATTGCACGCCGGAGGATTTTTGATCGAGGGCGGCGCGCAGGGCCAGATCGAAATTCGCGCAGGCTTGCATATCCAGGATGCATCCCGACATGGACGCGAGCAGCACGCGCATGGGACGCGCCTGCGCGAGGCGCTCGGCGGTGCGCGCAGCGAGGCGCGATATTTCGCGCGGCACTTGCGGCGGCGCTTGCGCCTGGGCGGCAAGAGGCGCGCAAGCATGTGGGAACAGAATCGCCGCGAGGAAGAATGTGGCTACCCCCCACTTTTTTACCGGCGAAACTCGACGATTTGACCGCAGCGGCACGTAATCTCCGACTTTTTCAGCAATGTAATTATGAAGTGGATTGGGTCCTGAGGACAGCGATTTCAGAGACGCACAATTTTACTGAGCTATTGTAACACCGGTTTCTAGTCTCGGTGGTTGGTTCGCCCCGCGTCGGTAAGGCGGGCAGTGGTGGAGTAATGCGCGGACGTATCGTTTTGCGGAGGAATGGAGTTAAAATCGTGAATTCCAGATCGTCTGGCCGGCGCAAGGGGAACGGAGGGGCTGCATGGCAGGCTCGCAGGATCCTAAGACCTATCGCAGAAGCGATGTTTCGGGCAAGGCGGCGGCGAGGACGCCCGGCACGCTGGGCAGGAACGACCATGCCGACCCGGACGTGCACTCGCACAAGGGCGATTCACCGGGGACCTTGGGGGCGCACGATCACGCCTCGGAGGTGGCCGATGCGGAAGAAAGCGCGGCGCTGAACCGCAAAAAGAGCGTCAAGCTGATGTTGCTGAACAAAAACAGTGTGGCGGCGTTTCTGTATTCGGTCATTTACAACCAACTCACCGCAGACATGATCAAGCTGCAAACGGAACGGGTTGGTTTGGTTTTCAAGACCACCACGGTGGACACCGGCGACGAGCAACAAAAAGACAAACGACTCAAAGAGCTGTTACCCGAGTACATGAAGGATTTTGCCGAAGCCTCAAGTCACGGCGGGAAGGCCGCGGTGGAATTCCTTTTGGATGCGGAGCATGCGAGGGACATGGCCCAGGAGCGCATCCGCGAGATATCGATGAGGGCGAACGAGGCCAGCGAACAGACGACCAAGAACATCGGCACGACCGTCAAGGGGCTGAAGACGGTCGAGTACGGCGCGGGCGCGGCGCTGACGGTGATGGGGCTGTTTGTCGGCGCAGCGGGAGCGCTGGCAGCCGGAATCATCGGATTTAGCTACGATACGATGACCGACGTCATCGACGGATATCGCGAGAAGGGAAGGGTGGACGCGGACGTTGTCGCGCTGGTTTCGGAGGACACGGCGAAAAACACAGGGGTCGCCATAGCCAAGGAAGTCGCGAAGGGCAAGCTAGCCGGCCAGGAACTCGAAAACGTCGAGAAGCTGGAAGAAGCCGTGAGAGACCTGAAAGGCAAAATCGCCGTCAAGAAAGCCATGATCGCCGAAAGCAAGAGCGTCCGCAACTCCAACAAGATCGGGCGGGCGCTGACAAAGGACGAATTGGCCCTGGGGACCGCGGAGCGAAGCATCACACGCTTCAAGGGCGTGAATGTTTTGTTTGCCGTATGGGACCTCTCAGACAAGGGGCGCAAGATCTACAAAGCGTGGAACGAACCGGAATAGCAACCAGACTTCCGCGCGACCGGCAAAACAAACAGCTTAGATCTCTATTGTGACCGGCGCCCGGTCTCAGTGAGCGAGGCGGACGCCTACGGCGCCGTTTTTTTCGCCGGCGGCTAGATCGCGCATGCACAGCTCGGTCATGTTGAGATTGCACTGGTAAATCTGAAGGAGCGGGACGTCGCTGGGGCGAATGAGGTAATCGCCGCCGGATGCGGCGTCGGCGCTTTGGGCGTCGGCGAGAACGAAGAGATTGCCGGGCTGGGCGCGGACGCGGAACTGCTTCGAAGAAGGCTCGTAATTTCCGTAGCTGAAGCACTGCTCGATGCAGGCGCGGTCGACGATGTGGCTGGTGAAAATGCGGGAACCGGGGACGCGCCAGATGGTGGCGAGGATGCGCTGTCCCGGGGGGACCACGCGGACGTAACGCTCGGCCTGATCCTCCATGCGATTGAGCGTGGCGGTGTCGCGATAGAGGAAGACAAAAAAGATCGCGGCGATGGCGGCGAATCCGGCGAGATGCCACTTACGCGGCTGCATCACGCCCAACAGGCAGCAGGCGAACACAGCGGAGACGGAGGTCAGACGCTCGGTGAGCAGTCCGACCGGCGCGGCGTATTGCGGCATGCGGATTACCGAGGGCAGCAGCGTCGCCGCCAACAGGGCGATGGCATAGAGTTGCAACGGCACAAGGTAGGGCGCCCACCAGCGGGGCGCGCGGCGGCGCGAGAATGCGTCGAACAGCAGGCATGCCCAAATGAAAATCCCCAGGAGATGCGCAAGC
>Ga0207007_1095_pt1 | contig 24531 bp, 27 predicted proteins | sample Alteio_BWMinCont_85_FD_153487 | JGI IMG/M metagenome (GOLD analysis project Ga0207007, IMG submission 153487) | Enriched cells from forest soil in Barre Woods Harvard Forest LTER site, Petersham, Massachusetts, United States -... | ecosystem: Environmental > Terrestrial > Soil > Temperate forest >...
CGGCTCACCTCGACCGGAGCTGGAATACCTAAAGGCCGTGAACACGGTCGCGCCACCGCAAGATCCACAATTGCTATTTCTACTGATGGCGGAGTACTCGAACGCCAACTTGCAGGGTGAGGGCGCGGAATTCTTTTCGACGCGACTGAGGGAATTCGGTCCGCGCTTGACGGACGTTCAAAAGGCGTTGTATCTAAGCGCCATCGGATTATTGCGCGCCCAGCACGCATCTTCCGTCTCGTTGTTGCACCGAATCGGTTACGTGAAAGACACGATAGCGATCCTGGATCAAGCCAGGCAGCTGTCCGGAGGGCAAGTCTTTGTTGTGAACTGGATTGCCGGCGTTGTTTATACCGAGCTTCCAAGCGTTTTTCGTCAGAGGAAGGCCGCGCAGGAAGAGTTAGCCTGGTGTGTGGAAAACGCTGACAAAGCCCCTCATGCGGGTTGGTTGCGGGAAGTCTACTACCACCTTGGAAAACTGGCTCTTGCTGACGGGGAACAGTCCAAGGCACAGGACTATCTGCGGCGGAGCGGTTACAAAGATTTTGACAGGCCGATTACGCTGATCACGCCTTTTTCAGAAGACGTCGCTTCTGGGCATACCTTTTCGCCGCGGCGCATCGCCGAGATCGTGCCGGGCCGCGTATATGCGCTCTCGGGCTTCGAGTTCACGGAATACTATTTCGTGGTTTCCGACGATGGACGGCAATTGATCGGTATTGATGCTGGTGCGCGAGCAGATTCCGCCAAGGTTGCGTACGAGGCGCTGCGAGCCTACGCGCCCAGCCTTCCGGAATTGACAACCATCTTCATTACGCACTCCCACTGGGACCATGTTGGAGGGCACAAATATTTCCGCGCTCTGAATCCGCGCTTGCGGTTCTATGCTAGGAGCAACTATCAGGAAGAAATTGCTCGCGACGTTGATCAGCCGGGGAAGTTCGATCAGCAATTCTTCGGCGAGCGCTTCAGTCTCGACGACGTACGCAGCTTCAAGCCGGATGTGACGATCGACAGCCGAACGGACTTGAAGATTGGGGGGACGCGCATTGAGTTAATTCCTGTGCATGGAGGAGAAACTCACGACGCCATGTTCATCTATCTACCGGACCAGGGTGTGATGTTCGTGGGGGATTTCATCATGCCGTATCTGGGCGCACCCTTTGTGGAGGAAGGCGATTTTCAGGGACTACTCGATGCGATTGACGTTGTTGTTGCAAAGCATCCCCAGTACCTGCTGCACGGCCACGAGCCGCTCACCCGTAATTTCGCCTCCGTCACCATTCTGGCGGAGCTTAAAACAGACCTGGTGTGGCTGCGTGAGCAAGTATTGACTGCGATCCGCCGCGGCGATGAACGTGCCGCGATTTACCAGGCAAACTTGATTCCTCCGGGTCTGCTCGGTGACCAGCCTGAGGCATATCAGCCGTACCTTATCTTGCGCGAGCACGTCATTGACCGCCTATACCACCAAAACGTCGGCTATTGGCAGCCGGACCTGCAAGGCCTCGACCATCTCGGCCGGGCCGACCGCGCAGAACTCCTGGTTGACTATCTCGGTCTGTCGGAAAAACAGCTCGTCAGAACCGTGGAGCAACTCGTTGCCGACGGCAAGTACGAACTGGCCGCCTCGCTGCTTGAATCGTCCGAAAGCAGGTTTGAGCACAGCACTTCCGTGGCTAACGCCAAACGGCTTGTCTACCTCAAGCTGATGGAAAAGTACCAGAACACGGACCCGTTCAAATTCATCATTTACTCGGGGAAGATCAGCGAACAAACGCCACAGATGGCCAGTGGCAAGTGATGAAACTCCGAGGAGACCGAAATCCCATTTTGGGCAGTTGGTGCTTGCTCGCCGCCCTGGGCGGGTGACACGGCCTAACCGGAAGTAATCGTCAGTTCCGCAAGTTGTGCATCATGAAACTGTCTCACTTTAGGGGTCACTCCACCGTAAGAGCGTTTCTCGGTACTAATCCGACTGACAACTGACGGACCTCGTTTTAGCTGACGCCGATATGCGTACTGGCCCGCGGACGCTTTGTCCGCACGTTGAATATTCAAGCACGCTCAAGGCCTGCGATTTCCTGAAATCTGTCGAATGCGCCGTCTTTCATCCGTCATACAATCGAGCGCGCAAAGACGCTCACAATGTTCCCAGAGGAGAATAGACCGTGCAATTCGCCTTGCTGATCTACCATTTACCGGAAGAATTTGACATGCGGAAGAAAGACTACGGCGATCCTCATCTCGGCGCCTGGCGGGCTTACTACAAGGCCCTCGTCGAGGCAGGCGTCTATGTCGGCGCCAATGCTCTTGAAGTGCCCGAGACAGGAACGACGGTGCGTCTCAGGGAAGGTAAACGCAGCGTGCAGGATGGCCCGTTCGCCGATACGAAGGAGCAACTGGCAGGATTCATCATCCTGGAAGTTCCTTCCGTTGACGCCGCCCTCGAATGGGCTGTGCGATGCCCGGGGACATCCATCGGCGCAGTTGAAGTCCGGCCGGTGGCGCCTGAAGCCATGCGGCGAGGCTTTACGGGATGAATGGAAGCAATCAGGAGGACACTCACCGGACCATAGAGCGCGTGGCGCGAGAATCATACGGGCGTCTGGTGGCCTACCTTTCCGCAAACACACGCGACGTGGCCAGCGCAGAGGACGCCCTAAGCAACGCTCTGGTAGCAGCACTCACGGCTTGGCCGCGCGACGGCGTGCCGCAAAATCCGGAGGCCTGGCTGCTGACTACCGCGCCATTCCTTTATTGATCAAGTGCGCCATCGGCAAGTAGCCGAGGCCAGCGAACCCACTCTCAATCTTCTCAGAGACGATTACAAGGAGATGACTTTCTCGGCGGAGTTTCCTGATGAAAGGTTGAAACTGCTGTTCGTATGCGCCCACCCGGCGATCGATCCGGCCATGCACACGCCCCTCATGCTCCAGACCGTTCTGGGCCTGGATGCAGTGCGTATCGCGCACGCCTTCCTGATTTCACCCACAACGATGGGGCAGCGCCTTGTGCGTGCCAAGACGAAGATCCGCGACGGAGGCATTCAGTTCGAAGTCCCGCAAGAGCGTGAATTGCCGCAACGGCTCGACGCCGTGCTGGAAGCGATTTATGCCGCCTTCGGAATCGGCTGGGATGGCATGGCGGGAGTTGACCAACGCGGCCGCGATCTGTCCGAGGAAGCGATCTGGCTCGGACGAGTCCTTCTCGAGCTAATGCCAGGGGAGTCGGAGGTCCGGGGGCTGCTGGCTCTCATGCTCCACTGTGAAGCGCGGCGGCGGGCACGGCGGGGGCCGGATGGTCGCTATATTCCTCTCTCGGAGCAGGACTCACAGGAGTGGTCTCTGCCAATGATCGAAGAGGCGGAGCGCTATCTCGCCGGAGCATCGAGTCGCGGTCGTGCCGGCCGGTTTCAACTCGAGGCCGCGATTCAGTCAGTACACGCCGAGCGGACCCGCAGCGGCCGGACCGAGTGGGCTGCAATCGCGCTGTTCTACGAGCAACTGATCCGCATCTCACCGACCCTTGGCACCCGAACCGCATACGCCGCCGCGCTTGGCGAAGCGAACGGACCTGAAGCAGGGCTGGCGGTGCTCGATGGGATCGACTCGGATGATGTCTCTGCGTATCAGCCCTACTGGGCAGTTCGCGCTCACCTCTTGCAACGGCTAGGGAAAACATCCGAGGCTGCGGATGCTTTCGACCGGGCAATTGGACTGGCCGAGGATCCGGCCGTAAGACAGTTCCTCCTCCAGAGGCGCGGCTGACGTTTTTTGCCTGCTCTGTCGAAATGGACCCTCCTCACCCGTCACCCCTATAGAGGCGGCTTAGCGATCAAGCTTTCGCCGCCCGAGAGGTGGACATTGAAAATCAAAGACAAATCAGTTTTGGTAACTGGGGCCAATCGCGGTATCGGACAGGCGCTGGTAGAAGAAGCCCTGAGGAGAGGCGCGAAACGAGTGTATGCCGCTACGCGCCACGTCTTCTCCCACTTTGACGGGCATGTCACTCCCCTGACGCTGGACGTGACCAGTGTTTCGCAGATCCAGCGAGCGGCCGCCGAAGTCGACACCCTGGACATCCTCATCAACAATGCCGGCGTCGCCATCTACGACGATCTGAGTAATCTCGATGTAATCGAACGGCACCTGGCCGTCAACTTCCTGGGTCCGTTGAAAGTGACGCAGGCGTTCTTGCCGCTGCTGAAACGTTCCAAGGGTGCAATCGTCAACAACCTGTCGCTCGCGGCGCTCGCTGCGTTGCCGATCATACCCTCCTACTCCATTTCGAAGGCAGCCTCGTTCAACATGACGCAATCGCTCAGAGCGCTCTTGGCCGGCCAAGGCGTAACGGTTCATGCCGTCGTCCTGGGCCCTGTCGACACTGATATGAACCGCGGCGTCGAGATACCGAAAGCTTCGCCCGAGTCCGCGGCGCGAGGCATCTTCGATGGGCTGGAGAGAGGCGACGAGGATATCTTCCCTGATCCCGCATCCCAATCCATCGCCGAGGGGTGGCGCAATGGCGCAGTTAAGGCGCTCGAGCGCCAGTTCGCTAGTTTCGTGCCCGAGAGCGTAGCGAATTTGAGATGACGTTGCGAATGTGGCGGCGGAATCGAAAGGAGAACAGACGATGAAGACTGAAGGTTACACGACTTCCTTCACGGTAGACCAAACCCCGGATGAAGTCTTCCATGCCATCAACAACGTTCGGGGATGGTGGTCAGGAGAAATCCAGGGCGATACTGACAAACTCGGAGCCGAGTTCACGTACCGTGTCCAAGACGTCCACCGTTCTAAACAAAAGATCACAGAATTCATTGTTGGCAAAAAAGTAATTTGGCACGTGTTAGACGGCCACCTTGGCTTTGTAAAAGACAGGAGCGAGTGGAAAGGCACGGGCATTGTCTTTGAGATTACTAAGAAGGGCGACAAAACCGAGGTCCGCTTCACGCACATCGGTTTGGTGCCGGCGTGTGAATGCTACAACAACTGCTCGAACGCGTGGGGACTGCTTGTCAACGGCAATTTGCGCAAACTCATCATCACGGGCAAAGCTCAGCCAGGCCCGTGGTGAAGTGCACCCTGACGAGGGTCTCCGCAAATCTCGACCAGCGTCGCTAATCTGGCGACAGAGAGGATGAGAAAGGACCCATGGGCGATAAAGATTTCACCGCCACCATTTCAGTGGACCAAACTCCGGAAGAAGCCTTCAATGCGATCAATAATGTCCGCGGCTGGTGGTCGGAAAATATCGAAGGCGGCACCGACAAACTCGGTGCCGAGTTTGTCTACCGCTACCAAGACGTGCATTTTTGCAAACTAAAGATCGCAAATTTCATCCCCGCCAAGAAAGTCGTTTGGCATGTATTGGAAAATCGTTTCAATTTCACCAAAGACAAGAACGAGTGGAAGGGTACGGACATCGTTTTTGAAGTCTCGAAAAAAGGTAATAAGACGGAAATCCGATTCACTCACCGCGGCTTGGTTCCCGAGTACGAATGCTTCGATGTCTGTTCAAACGCATGGGGCTCCTATATTAACGGCAGTTTACGGAGCTTGATGACCACAGGTAAAGGGCGGCCAAACCATACGGAATGAGGGGCTGTGGAAAACGATATCAAGATCGATCAGAAGAATTTAAGTTTAAAAGCCAAAAGGAGATAACAATGAGAAAGGTCCAGGTAATTACAGTAATTGCAGGTCTATTGTTCTTGCTCACAGCGAGCGCGCAAAACAAACAGGCTGCCAGCGGGACGAATAAAATCGAACCATTGCCGCAAGATCTGGAAATTCAGCTGGCACTCAGCGCACTCCCATCGCACCTCAGAGACAATGCGACCGTATATGTTTTCTCCCCGTGGCGCGGCGTGATCACCCGCTCGCGGGAGGCGCCTCTCCAGGGCGCACCTCGAAGCTTTGCTTAAGAGCTTCGCAAAGAAGACGTGACGGCAGCAGTGTAACGATGAGCTTGAGGTATGATTCCTGGCATAACAAGTCATGAGCGCGGTAGTAATGCGCTCGGATCAACAGCCGCTGCTCAGGCTGGAAGTGGCGTAAGCACAGACCGGTACAAGGATTGTCACTATCGGTGACGGTGGCGACCATCAAGTGAAAGCGACAATTGCAAAGTTTAGGAAGCTGTGGTGGCTAGATCGTAGTCGAGAAGTCACCAGTTTGAGCCTTCCATCCGGAGGAGTTCAATATTGAGGTGATATATGACGACCCACGAACATTCAGTGGAGGTCGCGGGGGTTAATCTCGCCGGGCGAAATCATGTCTGCGCTTTCTTTAATATTATGGACGAGGAACACAGAGTGCTCGGCTCATTCTACAAAGATGGTCTCGACCGGGGCGAAAAGCCTGCCCACATTGTGGATCCCGAGAACCGCGAAGAGCTAAGGCTTCGGCGCGGTCTTCACAGAAGCTACAGGAGTAAGATTCAATGGTTAGCAGGGGTGGTGTGCGCATAGCTGCGTTTCCGTGATATGAAGCCGGCCGGGGGCGACCGATTGAATACACAAGACCTTTCTGGGCAACGATCATTTGCGGTGTTGCGAAACACTCTGAATACGATTCCGGCGTACACGTGGTACTCGCTACCGTCCGGTACCCTCACTTTCGTGAATGAGGGATATGGCGATTACCTTGGTCTCCCGAAAGACCATCCTCTTCGGCTCGGGCTGGAGACAGGCGTAGTGTGGGACACCCATCTCGAACTGTTACATCCCGACGATCATGAGGAGTCGCGCAGAGTCGGGGAAACCATTCTCCGAACCGGCTCCGCAGGCCAAGCGACCTTCCGAGTACGAAACGCTCAAGGAGGATACCGCTGGTTCCTCTGTCGCGTCGAACCTTTCCGAGCGAGCGATGGAACGGTGCTGTGTTTTATCGGGATTAACCTCGACATTGAGGAGCGCAAGCAAGCTGAATTCTATCTGTCGGAGGGACAGCGGCTTGCCCATATGGGCAGCTGGGCATTCAAGGCTGCTGGATTCGATTACTGGTCTTCCGAGTTGTTTCAGATCCATGGCCTTGATCCGAGTGGCAAGCCGCCAACGGTCGCAGAATATTTGGCTCTCGTACACCCAGAAGATCGCGAGTTTATGAAACAAGCGATTGAGAAGATCTCAGGCGATCATCGCGAATTCGACTTTACGAAGCGAATCGTGCGCCCTGATGGGAAGATTCGCGCCGTTAGATGCGTAGGCGTTCCCGTGATTCAGGGCGAAACGTTCCAGGGATTCGTGGGCACGGGGATGGATGTCACCGAGCAGGAAGAATTGGCCCTGGATTTGCGACGAAGCAAAGCGCATCTAACAAATGCGCAAACACTAAGTCACACTGGCAACGTCGGGATGGAAGTAAGGACGAAAAGGATATTTTGGTCGGAGGAATCGGCTCGGATTTACGGGTATGCCCCCGGGACGGAGCCAACGCCCGATTTGATACTGCAGCGAGTTCATCCTGATGATGTCAACCTTCTCAAAGACGTTCTCAAGCGGGCGGCCCAGGGCGGAGCAAACTTTGACTTTGAGCATCGGTTGCTCATGCCGGATGGGTCCGTAAAGTATATCTACAATCTCTCACAGAGCATGAAGGACGAGACCGGCAACGAAGAAGTTGTTGGCGCCATAGTAGATATCACGGAACGCAGGCGCGCCGAGGAAGCCTTGCGACAGAGTGAGGAGAGGTTTCGCTTAGTTGTTGAGAGCATCCCCGGTCTGGTGGTTACCACGACGTTAGAAGGTGAACTCGAGTTCGTCAACCGACGAGCCGTAGATTACTTCGGAAGAACCCTTGAACAACTGAAGGGCTGGCGGACTAGCGATGCCGTCCACCCAGATGACCTCGCTGGTGCAATTGCAGTCTGGAGGGACTCAATCGAAAAGGGGATTTCGTACGACGTTGACCATCGTCTTCGCCGCTCCGACGGTGTATACCGCTGGTTTCACGTATGTGGACGACCTCTGCGTGATGCGCAGGGCCTTATTGTTCGGTGGTATGCCCTGCTAACGGACATAGACGACCGCAAGAGGGCCGAACAAAAACTTGAAGAACAAGAGATGGAGCTTCGGCAAGTGCTGGACTTCACACCACAAGTCATAGCTGTTTTCGGACCCCGCCGCGAGCGACTGTTTACCAACCGCACGGCGCTTGATTACTTCGGCCTTACTCTTGAGGAGTGGCTCAAAGGCCTCCGCTGCACTGTAGATCATCCCGATGATGTGAAACGGGTCCAGGCTCAATGGGACCGTGCCATGTCGAGCGGCTCTGCTTTTGAAAGCGAAATGCGGTATCGCAAGGGCGATGGAAGTTACCGCTGGTTTCTGGCTCGTTTCAACCCAGTTCGCGATGACAAGGGACAAACTCTTCGTTGGTACATTGCGTGTACCGATATCGAAGACCTCAAGCGGGCTGAAGAGAAACTGCAACAGGAAAATGTTGCTCTCCGCGATGAAATCGACAGGGCCTCGATGTTCGAGGAGATCGTTGGAACCTCGCCCGCTCTGCAAACTGTTCTCTCGCGCGTCTCCAAGGTTGCGCCAACCGATTCTACGGTTCTTATTACCGGTGAGACTGGAACTGGCAAAGAGCTTGTCGCCCGCGCGATCCACCGAAGATCGCACCGCGCCTTACGCGCTTTCATCAGCGTGAACTGCGCTGCAATTCCTCGTGACTTGATAGCCTCGGAGTTGTTCGGCCATGAAAAGGGGGCTTTCACGGGAGCCATGCAGCGACGAATCGGCCGGTTCGAGCTGGCCGAGGGCGGAACGATCTTCCTTGACGAGGTAGGTGAACTGTCGGCCGAGACCCAGGTTGCTCTTCTAAGGGTATTACAGGAGCGGGAATTTGAGCGGGTTGGAGGAAGGCAAGCTATCCACGTCGACGTTCGCGTCATCGCAGCGACGAATCGTGATCTGAAGGCAGCTGTGGCCTGCGGGGCTTTCCGCCAGGACTTATATTACCGGCTAAACGTATTTCCGCTTGAGGTGCCTCCTTTGCGGGAACGAAGAAAGGACATTTCCCTGCTGGTTCAATACTTTATTGATCGCTACGCGCGCAAAGCCGGTAAGAACATACGGAAGGTCGACAAAAAGACACTCCAGTTGCTTGAGTCATACCCTTGGCCCGGCAACGTACGCGAATTACAAAACGTCATCGAACGATCGGTCATCGTGTGTGAAACAGAGACTTTCTCGGTAGATGAAAGCTGGCTCTCGCAACAGCCTCGTGATGAGAGGTCACGTGGCAAGTTGTACCTGTCGGAGAAGTTGGCAGCTAAAGAGAAAGAAATAATCGAAGAAGCTCTGCGACAAAGCCAAGGGCGGGTATTCGGACTGTCAGGCGCGGCAGCCAAGCTAGGGATTGCGCGGTCCACGCTCGAAGCGAAGATTCGATCACTAAACATCAACAAGAATCGCTTTAAGGCGGGGCCTGGAAGCTGAGACTCCTGCCGCGTCAGGCAACAAACCTGTGACCCGCCAAGCACACAAGGCAAGCTCACTGCTATTCGATCGCCGCTGAGAAGCATTCTCCCTTAGGAAACTGACCGATCCCATGAACGATTTGGATCCTTCAGTCCGTCTCCGTCAGACTAATTGCCACCGCGCGCTCTGTCCGGAATTTTGTCAATTGTCGAACTATCGGCCATTTTGAACAGCGGCTGCCCTTTCTTGTCAGTGACTTACCTTTGGCCATCAAGCTGCCCATTCTTCAGCCGACTTTCGTTCAACGAGGTCCAAAGGGATGAAATTCCATTCTCCTGGTCAGCCATTTTCAAGCAGAGGGAGTTCGCATGTTAAGAACTCGGAGAACAGAGAATGGTCGAGTTCTGTTCATACTCAGCGGCCGAATCGAAACAGAGGATGTCAAACACCTTCAGCAACTGCTCGCCGTCGAGACGTCTGGGAAGCACCTGATTTTGGATTTACGGGACGTGACGCTCGTCAACCAGGATGCAGTCAAGTTTCTCAGCCTCTGCGAGGCCGATGGCATGGAGCTCGACCATTGTCCCCTCCATGTCCGACAGTGGATCGATCAACTAAAACGTTAACCAGGCGACGACGGGACGGAAGTGCCGACGGTTCGTTTTGGGTCAGCAAAGAATCCTTTCGGGACTCGTCCCCATGGGATTCGACCAACACTCGTCAATAGAAAGAACTATATGGCGCAAACGTTCACGAAAGTCGGCCTGGACGATCTTCTCACGCCGGAGAATTGCGTACATGAGCCGTCGCCATCGGAGAACAGCATGTCGAATAAACTGGTTGGGTTAGCCCTCGATCAATTGTTCAGAACAGCCCGCACCCGCAACGGCAGGACTGACCGGCCTGTTACCGAAGAACAGTTGCGCGAGCTCTACGATCTAATGAAATTCGGTCCGACCTCGTCCAATTCTTGTCCGGCGAGGTTCGTGTGGATCAGGAGTGCTGAAGCTAAGGGTAGGCTTGCAGCGCTTGCTGCGCCCAACAATGCGCCAAAGATACTGGCGGCGCCGGTCACAGTCATCGTCGGCTATGATCTGGACTTCGCCGAACAATTGCCGAAGTTGTTTCCCGCGCGCGCCAAGGACATGCAAGCGTATTATTCCGACCCCCTGATCGCGCAAACCGCCGCTTTTCGCAACAGCACCCTTCAGGGCGCCTATCTGATTGTGGCGGCGCGTGCGTTGGGACTGGACTGCGGTCCAATGTCTGGCTTCAACAACGAAGCGGTGGATTTCGAATTCTTTGCCAATACACACATTAAATCCAATTTCATTTGCTCCATCGGGTACGGATCGAATGAAAACCTCTTCCCGCGCAACCCAAGACTGACGTTCGAGGAAGCAGGACACTTTGCCTAAAGGAGCGGCAAAATGAATAGTAGCAAAACAGCCCCAAAGGTTGAGCCCGCGCGCCATTGGATCAATGGCGAGTGGGTCGGCTCGTCTACAGTAGCAAAATCCATAAGCCCTTCCACCGGGGAGGTCCTCGGGCAGTACTCGGCTGGCGGACGAACCGAAGCGGCGTCCGCAATCGCCGCTGCACGAAAGGCCTTTGACACCGGCGGTTGGCCTTATGACCCTCAACTCCGATCGCGGGCACTTCTCGAACTCGCTGACCGACTTGATGAGCGAGCGAATGCGATTGGGCTAACGATTAGTCGCGAGATGGGCAAGCCGTTGGGTGACGCGACACTCGAAGCCGCCTGGAGTCCGTCAACTCTTCGTTACAACGCTGGAACTGCGTTATCGCAGACAGGCACGTCAGCTGAAATCACGCCGGGCGTATTCGCAACCGCAATGCGCGAGCCGATTGGCGTCGCTGGAATAATCGTCCCATGGAATTCTCCTCTCGCGCTGCTGGTCCGCGCCCTAGGGCCGGCCTTGGCAGCCGGCTGCACGACGGCCATCAAACTCCCCGGTCAGACAGCGTTGGTCAATTCTCTCATCGCGGAAGCAGTCGCGGCGACAGGGAGTTTGCCGAAGGGCGTGGTGAATATCTTCACGGAGGCCGGAAACGAGGGTGCTCCGTTCCTGGTCGAATCCCCCGACGTCGATGTCATCAACTACACCGGCAGCACCAAAGTGGGTCGACAGGTCGCCGAAAAAGGTGCACAGACGCTGAAGAGAATTTGCCTGGAATTGGGCGGAAAAACGCCAATGATCGTTTTTGAGGACGCGGATATTGAAGCTTTCGCACCCCTTGTCGTGACAGCGCTCACAAAGTTCAATGGCGAATTCTGCATGACGGGCTCGCGAGTCCTCGTACAGCGAAGTGTCGCCGACGCGTGGCGGGAACGAATCGTGTCCCTTTTGAAGAAGGTCGTGGTCGGGCGAGCTGATGACCCGAATAGTCAGATGGGTCCCTTAATCGATCGCGCCAATGTCGAACGGGTCGATCGCTTGGTCGAGGATGCAAAACGGTACGCGCGGATCATAGTTCGTGGCGGCCCGATCATAGATGGTCCTCTGGCGGTCGGTGCGTTTTATCGCCCCGCCATGCTGGAGACGGAAGCGCTGGACGTTCCGTTGGTTCAAGAAGAGATATTCGGCCCCGTGCTGAGCTTCGAGACCTTTGCGACGGAGGAGGAAGCGATCACACGTGCCAATGCCACCGTCTTTGGCTTGGCCGCCGCGCTCTTCACCAAAGATTTCGATCGGGCACACAGGGTCGCCCGCGCCATCAAAGCCGGCACCGTTTGGACCAACACATGGGCAACTCTCAGCGACGCTTTCGAAGAGGGTGGCTTCAAGTACAGCGGCATCGGACGCGCGCGGGGGCTTCGCGCCATGGAGGAATTTCAGGAAGTGAAAACGCAAATTCGTGCCGTAAGGGCCTTGGGTGGATCATCCCCGCGCTCAGGCACCATGGCACCGTAACTCTCAAAGGAGAAACTCGATGACCGTTCCCAGTCTGCCCAAACTCGGCACACCGCCTGCCCCGGCACCCTTGCGCAAAATCGCGCTTGAGGAGCACTTCGGCCACCCCATAGTGTTCATGCGAGATAGCGACGGCCGGTTCGAGACCCGTAAAGAGGCCGCCGTTGGCCATCTCGGGCCAGAGTATTTTGAGGTCGTGCAGGAGCGCCTTCTGGACTTCGACACGACGCGCCTCCAAGCCATGGACGAAGCGGGCGTAGACAAGGTGCTGCTCTCCTTCGGTGCCGGGTTTCGCACCTTCGGCGTGCAGGGCATCCTCGACCGAGTCGAAGCGCGAAAAACTGCTTGTATAGTGAACGACTTTCTCGCAGAACAAGTACGCGCGCATCCGAGTCGCTACATCGGTATGGCCACTCTAGCGCTCCAGGATCCCGACCAAGCCGTACGCGAGCTTGAGCGATGCGTTACTAAACTCGGCTTCAAAGGGGTCATGGTGAATGGCTATACCCAGGTCGAGAGCCCAGACAATTTGGTCTATCTCGACGATGCGCGGATGACACCGTTGTGGGAAGCGCTGACGGCGCTTGATGTGCCGCTTTACCTCCACCCGCGCGCGTCGCACAACGCTGCCATGTACGACAACCATCCGGAGCTTACCGGCGCAAACTGGGGTTTCGCCCCGGAGACCGCGACGCATGCGCTGCGCATCGTCTATAGCGGCATTTTCGATCGTTTTCCGACCGCAAAGCTGGTGCTGGGACATCTCGGCGAGTCCCTCCCGTTTCTCGCCTGGCGCATTCAGCACGGCATCAACTTCAGTCCGAATGGCCGCTTTACGAAAAAGCGCCTGGTCGACTATCTCGCGGAGAACATTTGGGTCACCACGAGCGGCAACTTCAACACCCAGGCGCTTCACTGCACGATCCTTACCATGGGCGCCGATCGCATCCTCTTCTCAAATGACTACCCGTACGAGGATTACGCCGAGGGCGGAGAATTCATCGATACGGTGCCGATCAGCGAGAGCGACCGTCGCAAGATCGCTTACGAGAACGCCAAGGCACTGTACAAGCTTTAAGGAGGCGAGGATGTCACCTGGATCAACTGCGCGGTCGAGATATATGCCGCAAATAGTGTCGTCGAAAGACATCCCGTGGAGGCCGTGAGATGAGATTCGTCGAAGCTTCAAGGTTCGGTGGACCAGAAGTCCTCAGAGTAGTCGAGAAGGAAACACCGAGACCGGGAGACGGCATGCTGCTTGTGGAGGTGCGAGCTGCCGGGGTCAACTATGCAGACGTCGCGGCGCGCTCGGGACACTATCCGACGGTCACGAAAGCGCCGTTTGCCTTGGGGTTCGAGGTTGCTGGTGTTGTCAGTGAGGTCGGGAATGGTGCAGACGGTTTCAAAGTGGGAGACGCCGTTGCGGCGATCACGTCGGGTGGAGGATACGCCTCGCATGTTGTGATTCCAGCTTCGACTGCGATCGCCTTGCAAAATCAGCTTGCCCCCGCGGTTGCGGCCGCGGTTCTTCTGCAGGGCGTCACAGCGTATCTCCTGCTTGACCAAGCCCAGGTGAAGAATGGTGATGTTGTCCTGATCGCCGCTGCCGCGGGGGGCGTTGGAGGTCTCGCCGTACAACTCGCGAAAGCGCGAGGCGCGACGGTAATTGGCCTCGCTTCCGAGTCCAAAGCCGATGTGGTGAAAGGTCTGGGCGCCGAGTATGTCTTTGACTATGACAACGCCGGCTGGTCCGCAAAAGTTGCGGATGTGACGCGAACGCAGGGTGTCCAGGTTTTTCTCGATTCCATCGGCGACCTGGCAGGCGGAGCCTTCCCGTTATTGGGTCAGTTCGGGCGCTGGATCATCTACGGAGTTCGGACAGGCAAGCAGAATCCGTTACCAGCCGAGGCGCTCTGGCCAATGATTGGGAAGAATATTTCTCTAGGCGGCTTCAACCTCGGAAGCAACATGCATCAAGTGCCACGCGCAGTCGGAGAGCTCTTCACATTCGTGGCTGGTGGAAAGATAAAAGTCGAAATCACAAAGTACCCATTGGCCGACGCGAGCAAGGTCCACACGCTGTTCGAGCAGCGCAAGACGACGGGCAAACTCGTTTTGATTCCGTAGGTACCAAGAGAGGAGACAGTCCGATGTCAAATCTAACCGCCACGACCGCGCGCACAGCAGTAATCACGGGCGCCGGCAGCGGCCTTGGTCGCGATATCGCACTCGGGCTCGCAACAAAAGGCTACATAGTCTTTGGCACCGCGATGTCCCAGGCGGAGGCCGATGACCTTAAGCATGCATCTGACGGCCGCGTCAGTCTCGCCATCTGTGACATTACCGCGGAGGATGCCGTTAAGGCGTGGGCCACAGGCGTCACGAAGGCGCTCGGCGAGGCGGGTCTGAATCTCCTCATCAGCAACGCAGGGGTCTTAACCCCTGGTCCGATCGAGGCGCTCTCGCTCGATGCCATCAGGCGCGAATTTAACGTGAACGTGTTCGGCGCGCTATCCGTGATAAACGCATTCTTGCCCGCGCTGCGGAAGGCGCGTGGTCGCGTCGTCCAGGTCAGCACCTGGACCGCTAGTCTGCCGCTTCCATTCAATGGTCCGTCCGGCGCTTCAAAGGCGGCGATGGAGGTATTCTCCGTCGTCTATCGCCAGGAGCTCAAGCGTTTCGGCGTCGACGTCGTGGTGGCGGTCGCGGGAAACATGAAAACCGGCGGGCCAGCCAAGACAGCAGCGGCACTCGCGCGTACCGCGGACCAGATGACGCCGCCAGAGCGCGATCTCTACGGGGAGGCTTTCAAGAACTACGCGGCCAAGCTCAACAGCATGCAAGACAACGGGCTTGCCTCAGCCGATGCCGCAAAGTGCGTGATCGAGCTGGCGGAGCAAAATCCGGCACCGCGCTTTGCTCCGGTAGGCGCGGATGCCGAAGAAATTCTTCGAGTTGTGCGAAAACAATCCGACGATCAACAGGACGCTCTTCGTTTCCAAATCGTCGGGCTGCAATGAAACCAACTCGACGTGCATGTGAAGGAGCGCACCATGATTGAACTCGTTGATACCGCTGACAGCCGCGCTATGCGCAACAAGAACAATGTTCTTGCTCTGTATGATCTGATGATAAATCGAAAACGGTCCGAAGAGGCTACCGCGAAGTTACTCAGCCCATCCTACATCCAGCACAACCCGCTGATTCAGGACGGCTCTGTCGCGCTAGGCCGGTTCTTCGCCAAAATTACCAGTGAGCGGCCTCGGGCACGCGTCGTGGTTCACCGGATCATTGCGGTCGGCGACTACGTGTGGGTACATCTGAACTTCCTCAACCTGTTCAACGATGATCCCGACGACACCGGAATTGCTGGCGTCGATATCTATCGCATGGACGCTGAGGGGAAAGTCGTCGAGCACTGGGATGCGTTGCAACTTGTGGGCACGCCTCAAAACTCCGCTCCGATGGTCGCGCCGAACATTCCACGTGCGAACGCCAACGGCATGTTCTGACCGGGAGGCGGGCAAGGCCAGTAACTTCGTTCGCCACGAACTAACAAAAGAGGAAGGAGGAACTATCCCATGTCGACCAACTTGACCGCTGTGCTTCAACAGCTTTTGCAGAACACATCGAATCTCAAGGTGCTCCAGCAACTCATGACACCGGACGCTACGTACGTTTCATTGAATTTCGACAACCCCGAACTCAAGGAAATTGAGCCGTGGGCTGGCACTCACAAAGGGCCACAGGCTCTGTCTAATGTCTTTGCGGCAATCCAACGCTTCTGGAAAACACTCGATTTCAAGGTCACCGACACGATTGAGCAGGGTAATCGCGTGGCTTTCTTCGGCTCCTTTACCTACAAATCCAACACTACCGGGAAGGAAATCACATCTCCTTTTAGCCTGTTGGCGCGTTTCGAAGGGGACAAGGTTTCCTACGTCCAGTTTCAAGAGGACAGCTACGGCACTGCCGGCTCATTCAAAACAGGGGGCACCACGCGGTTCCACAGCGATCCGTCGGGAAAAGAGGTTGAGGTCTAACGCCGAGTAAGTTGTCGCCGGGAGTTCACCGGCACGGAAATATCTTCGTGAGGCTTTAGAAAGCGTACTGGCGCTCGTTGGGGTTGCGACGTTGAACGATTCGCTCCTTTGCTCGAAGAAGCACGGAATTGCTTGCATGACACGCATCGTGGCGTCCTTGGTTGTTTTATGGGTCAGTGTGTTTGTTGGTGTGGTGAAGGCGCAGACGCCGGATCCGTCACCCTCAGACGTTCCCCAGCCGGGCGTGCGGCCGCCCCTTAGCCCATTTCCGAGATTTCAAGACTGGAGCTTTTTGCGCGACCCATCCCTGCGAGTCGATCCTTTCGACCGATTGAAATTCATTCCGCTGAACCACTCCGGGACAAACTACGTAACGCTCAGCGTTGAGAATCGGACAGAATTTCAATATCTCAAGAACAATGCTTGGGGCGCCGGATCGCAAGATCTGACGGGTTACGTTTTCGAACGATTGATGCCCAGCGCTGACCTGCACCTAGGAAATCACGCTCGCATTTTTGTGACGCTGGCGTTTGACGACGTGGGTGACAAGAAAGCTGGCCCTCGGCCAGTAATCGACAAGAACGTTGCCGATGGACATGAAGGTTTCGTCGAGTTCGGCGGTAATCTTCACGATCGACACCCCGGCTGGGATGTCATCATCGGACGTCAGGAGGTCTCACTCGGAACAGGGCGCCTTCTCGATGACAACGAAGGCGTGAACGTAAGAAGCGCCTTCGATGGCATCCGCCTAGGGTATGACAAACCGAAGGGGCGTATCGATTTTATCGCCGTCAAGCCGGTGGAGACCAACCCCGGCGCGTGGGACGACATACCCAACCCTGCGATCACCCTGTGGGGCTTGTATGCCTCGAATGTTCGCTGGAATTCGCAGTTCATGTCGGATGTCTACTTTCTAGATTACGACGCGGTGTCGGCGACGTACCAAAACCAGTCTGCGCGAGAGCAACGGCGTACGATTGGAGCGCGGTATTTCAATCGCTCGCCCAACGAACCACCCACGGCAGGTTTTGACTATAACGTTGAGACTGGGTTCCAGTGGGGCTCCTTCGGGAATCGCTCGATCCGCGCCTGGGGAGTTGGAGCGAATATCGGGTGGACGCTTCCCGGGCCGGTGTGGCGCGCGCGTTTCGGGTTTCAGGCTGATGCCCTAAGCGGAGACAATGGCCAATCGAATACACTGGGAACGCTCAACGCAATGTTTCCGCGAGGAGCTTATTTCGGGACAAAGTTTGCACTCATCGGGCCGGCTAACTTATTGGATCTCCAGCCTCAGTTTCTCTTTCATCCCCTTCAGAACGTAACCGGAACCTTCGAGTGGATCTGGTTCTGGCGCGAGAGCGCGAAAGATGCACTTTATACTTTTGGGAACGTGCCATTGCGGCCGGCAAATCTTAGCAACGCACGGTACGTCGGGAGTCAACCCAATTTGGAGATTCGTTGGGCGATACGCGAGCATTTCTTGGCCGCCGTGAATCTTGCCGGTTTCCTTACGGGGACGTTCTTGCAGCAGTCTCCTCCGTCCAAAGAAATCGTGTTCTTTAACCTAGGGCTTACGTATCGGTTCTGAGCTGTCATGGACGAGATTCACGAAACGGCGCAGCAAGGGCGCCCCAGGCTTTACCGGTAGGTTCACTCCTGCGCCTGTACTGACCTTTCGCGAAGACTTTCTTGACACCAAACTGATCTAGGCGTAGTTTGCGACTAAACATTTGCATGCGCGAGGGGGCACACCCAGTGCGGAATCGGTTTCGAGATGTGGCGATTGCTGGTGCGACGGCCGCTGTAGCTGTTTTCTTGTTGGTGGCCGTCAGACCCGTGGCCGGCCAAGCCCCGGCCGTTGCGCGCCCGCAAACTGCGGGCCAAGCGCCGGCCACTGTTCAGTTCCCCGCCAACTATAAGGCGCCGCGTACCGCGGATGGCAAACCCGACTTGAGCGGGATTTGGGAGGCCATGGTCACTGCCGACATAGATGTTCAGGACCACGATGCGCAGCCCGGACCGCACGCGGACATCATGGGCGCGTACGGCGCGTGGCCAGGCGGACAAGGCATCGTGGAGGGCGGCGAAATCCCTTATAAACCCGAGGCGCTGGCGCAGAAAAAAGCCAATGCCGACAAGCGCATGGTCGTGAACATCACGCCCGACAGTCAGCGCCATGACACCGGCGATCCGGAGTTGAAGTGTTACTTGGCGGGTGTGCCGCGGTCGAACTATTTGCCTTTCCCGTTTCAAATCATTCAGGGCACCGAGCACATCATGATGTCGTATGAATTTGCGCGGGGTCTGCGCACGATCTACATGAACGAGAATGACAAAAACATTCCCAAGGAAGCCCCCGCCGACAGTTGGATGGGATGGTCGCGCGGGCACTTTGAGGGGGAGACGCTGGTGGTGGACTCCGCGGGGTTCCTTCCCTATACGTGGTTTGACCGGGCTGGGGATTACCATAGCGACTCGCTGCACGTGGTGGAGCGCTATACGCCGGTGAGTCCTTATCACATGATGTACGAAGCCACCATTGACGATCCGCAGGTATTTACGCGCCCCTGGAAGATGAGTTTTCCGCTGTATCGCCGGATGGAGAAGAATGTGCAACTGGTGGATTTCAACTGTGTAGAATTTGTGCTGGATATGTTGTACGATCAATATAGCAAGAAACCCGGGAAGTAAACCAAGCAAGCAGAGAAGGCGAAGAGGAGGTCCCGATGAGCAACCGCTTTGGAGTCACATCGAGCGCTTTAGGGATTGTTTTGGCGACGGTATTGTTCACACCGGCCTTCGTTGCGGCCCAGGCACAATCGGGCGCGGCTACGAAACCGGCGGATACGAAGACGGCGGCCAAGGCGGATACCAAGGCGGCGAAGCCTTGGACCATGCCCCGCTTGCCCGACGGCCGGCCGGACTTGCAGGGATATTGGACTAGCATCAGCTATACGCCCTTCGAGCGCCCCGCCAAGTACGGCAACAGAGAGTTTTTGACGGAAAAGGAAGCGCAGGACGTCTTCAATGAAGGCGTGAAGAGTTCGTTTGACGGCGGCGCCAGTGGTGCGGCCGACGCTGTTGACGATCCCAATTCCGCCGATTTTGATTTCAAAACCTACGGACTTAGCCCGTGGCAAAACGGGGTCAAGCCAAACATGCGAACGTCGATGGTGGTGGATCCGCCTGACGGCAGAATTCCTCCGCTGACGCCCGAGGCAAAGGTTAGGCTCAAGGGGAAGACCCAGGGCTACTTCACGGCGGACACCGGACTGGGTGAGGCTTGGAATGGTGTTGTGCACGCCGACCATGCCCAGGATTTGGGTGTAGGCGTGACTTGCACTGCCCTGCATGGCGGGCCGCCCATTACCTCTGGCGGGTACAACAGCGGTTTGTTCATCGTGCAGAGTGCGGGATACGTGATCATTGAAACCGAATACGGGACCGAGAATCGCATCATTCCCCTGGACGGGCGTCCGCATCCTTCCGCAAACATCCGCCAGTGGCATGGCGATGGGCGGGGCCATTGGGAGGGCGACACGCTGGTCGTGGAGACCACCAATTTCCGGCCCGAGAATACCTTCCGCAACGCCAATGCCGACACCTTGAAAATTACCGAATACTTCACGCGCACTGCCGCCGACAAGATTGAGTACAAATTCACGATCGATGATCCGTCGACGTGGACCAAGCCCTGGTCGGCGGTTGTTCCCTTGACCCCGATCAAGGGGCCGCTGTGGGAGTACGCGTGCAGCGAAAGCAATAACGACGCCATTCAAATCCTGGTGGGAGCCCGCAACGCCGAGAAGGCCGCGGCGGATAAGCCCAAGGGCCCCGTGGGAGTCCCGATTTCGCAGAGATAGCTATTCCGTGTTTACGCACGCCATGGTGAGCCGGCGGGGATGTCCCGTCGGCTCGCTTCGGCAAAGCAAGGGTTCCACGAAAATTTAGCAACAACTTTACAGGGACCGCGAATTCGATAATTGGCCTTGAAGGTTGTGAAATTGAGTGGCACGCAGGAGGGAAATCAAATGCGAGTAGCGCTAGCGGTCCTGGTAGTGGGTGTCAGCCTTGTGCTGGCAGCGGTGCCGGTGGGGGCGCATCACGCTTTTGCAGCGACGTACGACACCAACAAACCGGTGGTGGTGAAGGGCGTGATCACAAAGGTGGAGTTCGTCAACCCTCACTCCTGGTTTTGGCTCGACGTGAAGAATCCCGACGGGACGGTGAGCAACTGGGGGTTCGAGGGCGGCAGTCCGAACTCTCTAATCCGCAATGGTTTGACGAAGAACTCCATACCGGTTGGGACTGAGTTGGTCATTCAGGGCTATCAGTCGAAGGCCTTTCCGACTAAGGGGGTAGGCGTGAACATGACGTTCCCCGATGGGCGGAAATTTCTATTCGGCGGCTCGGCTCCTGGCGCGGAAAGCGAAGCGGCGGTGCCTACCAAAGACGAAATTGTGGCGCCCAAGAAAGACGACACCAAGAAGTAAATCGGGCACGCTAGACGGACGGCTGGTCGTTGCTGTTTTTCATCGGCTCAGAAAGCGTCTCTTCGCGAACGCTTCTGAGCCGATTTCATCTGGAAGTGCAAAAATGGAATTCCCAATCCCGTTCATGGGGAGAAGGCGACGATGCGAATCCTAGGATTGCTTCTTCTCGCCGCGAGTGCCGCGCTGGCCCAGACGCCCGTGGCGCAGGCTCCCGCCGCAAAGCCGGTCGGGACGGTCGACGACCTTATGGTAGGGGTTGTCTGGCCCATCTCCGATGAGGTTTTCTACATCTCCACCCGCACCCCCAAGACCGACGAGGAGTGGATGTCGTTCCGGGGGAGGATGCTGATGCTGGCGGAGTCGGCCAACCTGCTCATGATGCCGGGACGCGCAAAAGACCAGGATCGCTGGATGAAGGACGCGCAACGCCTTCTCGACGCCGGGACGGCCGCGTTTGAGGCGGCCAAAGCCAGGGACGTGGACAAACTCGCCGGCCTCAACGATCAGATGTACGCTGCCTGCGTCGCTTGTCATAACGACTATCGCCCCAATTACCGCAAGCGTCCGTTGACCCCGGAATGATAATGATCATTGAAATGCCGTGAAGATGGCGCACCGAACGCCGCAAGCGTTGCCGAGCGTTTCAAAATCCGGGTGCGGTCGTGATATGGTTAAGATTCCTGGCGTGGAGTGTTCCCCCTCCGCCGGCTTGGTTTGACGCATTCGCGCCGTGGCAGTGACCATCGGCAGGAATCCTCGATTGACCAGAGTGAGTTTCTCCTTGCTGAGAAAGATGAGAACGGACCGGCTATGAGCGATCCTCTGCTTAAGGTCAAGAAAAAGCTGCAAGACGAAATCACCGCGCTGGAGCACGAACTCAACCTCGAGCTGCCCAAGGAGCTGATGAAGGCCCGCGCGCACGGCGACCTCTCCGAGAACGCCGAGTACAAGTACGCCAAGGAGCGCCAGGGATTCGTTTCCGCAAGGCTCGGCCAGCTCAAGAAGCGCATGGGCGACCTCGGCATGCTCAACTTGAGCAACCTCCCCACCGACCGCGCCGGCTATGGCTCCCGCGTGAAGCTGCGCGACCTGGCCAAGGACACCGACATCGAATATAAATTGGTAACCTCGGAGGAAGCCGACGCGTCACAAGGAATGATCTCCACCACGTCGCCCATCGGCCGGGCACTGCTGGGCCGCCGCGTAGGCGACGAGGTCAAGGTGCAGACGCCGGCCGGGATCAAAGAGTTCGAGGTGATTCGCCTGCAGACGATTCACGAGGACTCCTGATCGGCCCGCCGCAACGAAATCGAGCCACCCGCTATGCGATTGAGCAATTTCAGTCTCGAGGGCCTGATCGGCGCCCTCGTGTTTCTAGCTGGCGCGCATCTGCTTTGGAAAAACCGCGCCGACGCCATTGCCTGGCTCAAGGAATTCATCCGCATTTTGCGGGGAGAGATTAAGCGGAAGGGCGGCGCCGGAACGCAGACCGCGCCCTTGCGCCGGCCGCGTTCCGGCGCCTTGATTCTGGTGGGCGCCCTGGCGCTGATCTTGATCGGTCAGATCCTGTTTTTACTCGACCTTACCTACTAAAGTTGAGCGGCCGCCTCGTTGCGGCTAGAATTGTGCGCTTTCGCGGCGCGTGCGGCGGCTTCCTGCGCGTCGGAATGCTCAGAGGTGAACGAGATGCTGCGCATGAGCGGAAATAAGATCACTTATCTCGGCCACTCCACATTTCTTCTCACCATGCAGTCGGGTAAGACTCTTCTGGTGGATCCCTGGCTCGCAGGCAATCCTGCCTGTCCCGCGGCATTCAAGAAGTTGCCCCGCGTGGACATCGTCGCGGTAACCCACGGCCATATGGACCACATCGGGGATCTGCTGGAAGTGGCGCGCGACCATCAGCCGCAGATCGTCGCCAATAACGAAATCTGTCTGTGGCTGGAATCCAAAGGGATTGCCAACCTGTGCCCCATGAACAAGGGCGGATCGCAGAAGGTCGGCGACGTCGAAATTACGTGCGTGGACGCTCATCACTCCAGCAGCATCCAGGACGACGGCAGGGTCTTCTATGGCGGCGAACCCGGCGGATATGTCATGCGCCTGCCTGGCGGGCTGTCGGTCTATCACGCCGGCGACACCTGCGTCTTCGGTGATATGAAACTGATCGGCGAGCTTTACGCGCCCGATATCGCCTGCCTGCCCATCGGAGACCATTTCACCATGGGCCCGCGCGAGGCCGCGCTGGCCATCCGGCTGCTCGGAGTGCGCCACGTCATCCCCATGCATTACGCCACGTTTCCGGTGTTGACGGGAACTCCCGAGGACTTGCGCAACCGCACCCAGGATATCTTGGGATTGGAGATCCACGCTCTCAACCCCGGTGAAACTCTGCAATAAAACGTCTCGCAACCAGTGGACCAAGGGGCTCAAACCACATCATGGCCAAATTCATCACTGAAAAATCTGTCGAGCAGTACCTTTACGATTTGCTTCCCGCGCGCGACGCGGTGCTGACGGAGATGGAGGATCGCGCCAAGCGCGAGCACATTCCCATTATCCGGCCGGTGGTCGGTAGATTTCTGGCATTGCTGGTGGAGATATCCGGCGCCCGCCGGATCTTTGAGATGGGTTCGGCTATCGGTTATTCGACGATATGGCTGGCCCGCGCCGCCGGTCCGCGCGCCGAAGTCCATTACACGGACATCGATCCGGTGCGCTTCCACGCCGCGGAGGAGTACCTGCGCCGCGCCGGCGTCTCGCGTCGCGTGCGCATGCACCTGGGCGATGCCGCAAAGTCTTTGGACAAGACCAAGGGCGCGTTTGACCTGATCTTTTGCGACGCCGACAAAACGGGATATCAGGCGGCGCTGCGCCAGGCAGTGCCAAGGTTGCGGCGTGGCGGACTGCTGGTCGCCGACAACGTGCTTTGGGGAGGAGAGGTGGCCGCGCCCACTTCCGATCGGGAGGGCCGCGCCATCCAAAAATTCAACCGCTTGCTCTATTCCTCGCCTCAGCTTTTTCCGGTCATCTTGCCGTTGCGCGACGGCGTAGCCGTCTGCCGCAAGCGCTAGCTGCCGGCCAAGCGTTCCTAGGGAAAGGGAGCTAGTGAGACCGGCCTTTGGCTTCCAGGAATTTTTCCGCGTCCATGGCGGCCATGCAGCCGGAGCCGGCGGCGGTTACAGCCTGGCGGTAGTGATGGTCCTGCACGTCGCCCGCGGCGAAGACTCCCTCGACGTTGGTTTTGCTGCCATCGTGGGTCTTGAGATACCCGTTGGCGTCCATATCCAGTTTTCCGCGAAAGATCTTGGTGTTGGGATCGTGCCCGATGGCCACGAAGACCCCCTCGACCGGAAGGGTAGAGGTTTCCTGCGTCTCCGGGTTTCGCAGAAGAATTCCCTCCACGCCGCCCTTGGAGACATCCAGCACTTCTTCGATCACCACCGGCGTGACAAATTTGATCTTTTCGTTGGCGCGCGCGCGATCCAGCATGATTTTCGACGCGCGAAATTCCCTGCGCCGGTGAAGCAGGTGCACCCGGCTGGCGAAGCGCGTCAGGAACATGGCCTCTTCCATTGCCGTGTCGCCGCCGCCCACCACGGCAATCTCCTTGCCGCGAAAAAAGA
>Ga0207007_1096_pt1 | contig 24245 bp, 21 predicted proteins | sample Alteio_BWMinCont_85_FD_153487 | JGI IMG/M metagenome (GOLD analysis project Ga0207007, IMG submission 153487) | Enriched cells from forest soil in Barre Woods Harvard Forest LTER site, Petersham, Massachusetts, United States -... | ecosystem: Environmental > Terrestrial > Soil > Temperate forest >...
TTCTTGGGCGGGTTTTTCTTATCGCCTTCGAAATCAGTCCTCTTGGAAAGATCGAGCTTGGGCAGAAGGTCGGTCACGCGTTCGTCGCGCAAACGCTTGTCGACTTTGTCGAACAGCTTGAGATACTCGTCAAGCACATTCATGAAGCGCGACAGATTCGTACCTTCGAGCTTGGCGGCGCCTTCGCCATAACGAACGACCAGACCTTCCGAAGCACGCTTGACCAGCACTTTCACATACTCGCGATCGTCCTTGATGTATTGCTGAGACTTGCCTTTCTTGATGGAGTACAAGGGCGGCTGCGCGATGAACACATTGCCGCGCTTGATCAACTCCTGCATGTGACGGAAGAAAAACGTCAGCAATAGGGTGCGGATGTGGCTTCCGTCGACGTCGGCGTCGGTCATCAAAATGATTTTGCCGTAGCGCAACTTGCTCGCATCGAAATCTTCTTTGGAGATGCCGGTACCCAGCGCCGTGATCATGGCCCGAATTTCTTCGTGCGCCAGCATCTTGTCGTAGCGGGCTTTTTCGACGTTGAGGATTTTGCCCTTCAACGGCAGGATGGCCTGGAAACGCCGGTCACGCCCTTGCTTCGCGGTGCCACCTGCGGATTCGCCCTCGACCAGAAACAACTCGCAACGCTCCGGCTGTTTCTCTGAGCAGTCTGCCAGTTTGCCGGGCAGACCGCCGCCATCGAGTGCGCCCTTTCGGCGAGTCAAGTCTCGCGCTTTTCTCGCGGCTTCGCGCGCCCGGGCAGCGTCAATCGCTTTGTTAATAATCTTTCGTCCAACGGTCGGGTTTTGCTCGAGGTACGCGCCCAGGCGTTCGTTGACGAATGCCTGCACAACGCCGGCAATGTCGGAGTTCAGCTTGCCCTTGGTCTGGCCTTCAAACTGGGGTTGCGGCAGCTTAACGCTGATCACCGCTACCAGGCCTTCGCGCACGTCGTCACCGGTCAGGTTTTCTTTTACGTCTTTGAACAAGCCCATCTGCTGTCCGGCATAGTTGATGGTGCGGGTCAAGGAAGTGCGGAAGCCGGAAAGATGGGTACCGCCATCGACGGTGTTGATGTTGTTGGCAAAACTGAAAACGGTTTCGGAGTAGGCGTCGTTGTATTGCAGCCCAATCTCCATCTCGACGCCATCGCGCGTAGCTTCCATGTAGATCGGCTTGTCGTGCAGTGTCTGTTTGCCGCGATTGAGGTGCTTGATGAATTCCGCGATGCCGCCGTTGTATTTGAATTCGGCGGTCTTGGGCTCGCCCGTTTTCGGGTCCGTGGTGCGCTCGTCGGTGAGCGTGAATTCGCAGGGCGCCGAGCACCTGATCAGCTGGGAACTGGCTTCCACCGCCGAGTACCGCCAACTGCTGTCGAAATTCAAGCAGATCGAACCGTACATGGAGCCGCCATTCGTAGTTGAGACGGTCGCCAAAGGTTCGTCGACAAATACCAGTGCTGAAGAATCAAATGGCATCGAGGCCGAAGACGGCGACAAGGCACAGAAGAAAACCGCACAAGAAGCGCTTGCAAAACCTGCCGCAAAGAAAAAGCTCGAACCTCAGTTGGTCGAAAAGTCTACGGCACGCGATCTCTTCGACTACGTTCTGGCGGAGGGCCGCAAGGATTACATCGTGCAGCGATACAAAGGCTTGGGCGAAATGACCGCGCCGCAATTGTGGGAAACAACCATGGATCCGGAGCGGCGCACGCTACTGTCCGTGAAGCTTGAGGACATCGCCGAATGCGAAACCATCTTCACCACGCTGATGGGCGAGGACGTTGAAGCCCGCCGCAAGTTCATCGAAGACAACGCGCTCGATGTAAAGAATTTGGACATCTGATCAGGTAGGGCGGACGAGGCGCCCGTCCGCGCTATGCGCATCGCTCTTGCCACCTCCAAAGATTGGCCCGATCTGACACACGATGATCAAGCCCTCCTGCAACCGCTCGCGGAGCGCGGCCTGAAAGCGGAACCTGCCGTGTGGAGCGATCCGAAGTATCCCTGGCAAGATTGCGACGCGATAGTGATTCGTTCCTGCTGGGACTATCACCTGCGCAGCGAAGACTTTCTGCGCTGGATCGCATCTCTCGAATCGAGAAGCTGCAAGCTCTGGAATCCGCCGGCAGTGATTCGTTGGAACGCCGATAAATCCTACCTCCGCTCGCTGGACGATCGGGGCATTCCCATAGTCCCGACCTTGTGGTGTGAGCCGGGAGAGACGCAGACTCTTACCGCCGCCTTGCGCGACGCAGGTTGGGACAGAGCGGTGGTCAAACCCAGAATCTCCGCCACAGCGCACCGCACTCAACTGGTGGACGCGAAGAACGCCGAATCAGAACAGGACTTGTTCGAGGAACTCATGGCCGGCCCCGGTGTGATGGTCCAGAAATTTATGGACAACATCGTCACCGCTGGCGAGTGGTCTCTCATGTTCTTCGGCGGACAGTTCAGTCACGCCGTCCTCAAGACACCCAAGCCAGGAGATTTTCGCGTGCAGTCCGACTTCGGAGGTAAGTCTCTCGCCGCCGATCCGCCCGCACCGGTGCTCGAATGCGCGACGCGGGCGGTGCAAGTGGTACAACCTACGCTGTACGCGCGAGTCGATGGAATTGTCGACCGAGTCGACAGCCAGGACCAGTTTCGCATCATGGAACTCGAATTGATCGAGCCCGCTCTGTTCTTGACCTCCCATCCCGCCGCCGCGGATCGTTTCGCCGACGCCATCGTCGCCGCCGTTGCTGGTTCTGGAATCCGTAGCTCAAGACCCGTCTTGCGCTCGTAATCGAGACTTGCGGTTACCTGCATTACCTCCGTACTCTCTCTCGCCGCACCTGATTCGCTCCCCGCAAGTTTTCTCGAACCCTGCGTTCTCTGCATAGCACCGGGAAAAACGCCTCTCCCTGACCGGGGCAGAAAAAGGCGAACAATGAAGAAGATTGTGTTGATCGTATTCTGCCTGTGCTCCATGGCTTGGGGACAGGATAAGGCTAATGGCGAGAATGCTCCCGCGCTGACCATTTACAACCAGAATTTCTTCGTGGCACGCGAACGGTTCCCCATGGAATTATTAGCGGGCGTGAACCGTGTCAACTACGCTGGAGTCGCGGCGCATCTCGAACCCGATTCAGTGATTCTGCGCGATCCTGCTGGGCGCGCCCTGCAAGTCCTTGAGCAGAATTACCGCAACGATCCCATCTCGCAAGAACTTCTGCTTTCGTTTTACGAAGGCAAAACGATCGACTTCGTCACCGGCCGCAACCTCGACAAAGACGTGATCGTCCGGGGAAAGATCGTGCGCAGCGGATATGTCCCCAGCAACTACTATGCGCAAAACTACCAGCAGCCCGTTTCCACGCAACCGATTATCGAAGTGGACGGCGTACTGCGTTTCGGAATGCCGGGCCAACCCTTATTTCCGGCGCTGTCCGCCGATTCCATACTGAAGCCAACGTTGACTTGGCTGCTGCAAACCAATCAGCCTGGCAAATTCGATGCCGAAGTTTCCTATGTCAGCGGCGGCATGAACTGGCAAGCGGACTACAATCTGGTAGTTTCCGATAAGTCGACCAGCAAGTTCGATTTGCTCGACTTGGTGGGATGGGTCACCGTACGCAATCAGAGCGGGAAGACGTTTGAGAACGCCAACATCAAACTGCTGGCCGGGGATGTGAATAAAATTCAGGAAGGTGGCGTGGCAGGCAGAGTGTACGCCGCCTCGGCCGCGGCGATGACAGATGCCATGGCCCCTGTCGTTCGCGAGAAGTCCTTCGACGAATTCCATCTCTATACCCTCGAGCGTTCCACCACTCTGCGTGACCAGGAAACCAAGCAGGTAGAGTTTGTTCGCGCCACAGGCATTCAGGCGCAGCGCCTCTACATCTACGACGGCGCCAAGGTAGAACAGTACGGATATCGCAACCCCGAGCAGGTGCGTCAAGATCCCGGCTATGGCATCCAGTCGAACCCCAAAGTGTGGGTGATGGAAGAGTTCAAGAATGCGGAAGTCAACCACCTCGGCATCCCGCTGCCTAAGGGCAAATTACGCTTCTACCGTCGGGATACAGATGGACACCTGGAATTCGTGGGCGAAAACCAGATCGATCACACGCCGAAAGATGAGACCATCCGCGCGTACACCGGGAATGCGTTTGACCTAGTCGGCGAACGCAAGCGTACCAATTTCCATGTTGATTCCAGCCACAACTGGATGGAAGAGACTTTTGAGATTCGAGTCCGCAATCACAAGAAGGAGCCGGTAAATGTTCGAGTCGTCGAGCATTTGTATCGCTGGACGAACTGGACGTTGACCGAGCAGTCGCAACCATCCCGAAAGATGGATGCTCAGACGGCGGAGTTTCCCGTCACCATCCAACCGGATGGCCAACAGGTAGTGACTTACACAGTGCATTATTCGTGGTAGGGATGCGGAGTCTGTGAGTGATGAACGTCTTTGGTTTGGTATCTGACGCTAGGATACGCCCGATCAAACGCCAGCCACGTCAGCGCCATGACTACAAAGACGAGCACGCTGCCTTCCGGCCCGACCGAGCCGCCCGTGAGCCAACGCGAGCCGTGAAAGGACGAGCGCATCAGGTGCCCGGTGACCATCCCGCCGCTGTCGGGCACGGAGTACAGATAGCTTTCGCCCCAATCCCACGAAGCGTGAAAGCCGACGGCGAACCACAGGTTTCCGGTACGGCGAAGTGTCAGGCAGAAAAAAAGCCCGATGACCGCAACCGCGAGCAAACCCATCCAGGTTTCCCCCGGATTGCCAACATGCAAGGCTGCGAAGAAAGTCGAAAGCAACAGCGCAGCCGGCCAGAAACCGATTCCCTGAGTCAGCGTGAATTGGGTATAACCGCGCAGCAGGAATTCTTCGAACAAGCCGACAATGACAAAGAATCCGCCCCAGAAAGCCGCAAATTTCAGGATGCGCCCGCCATGCAGTGCGAGCCCGCCGAGAGAAAAATCGCCAAGGCCGCCTATGGCAAGCACCAGAATCGTAATGGCAACGATGCCCCAGGCCATTCCTACCCAGAATGCTTTTCCAAAGGTACCTCGCCATGGCAGGCCGTAGCTGCCGAGAGAACGCTTCTCAATCGCCCCCATCACCAACGCGGGCAGAAAGGCCGATGCAAGAAACTCCAACTCCCCAATCAAGTCCTGCCAAATCCCGCGCACTCCGTGCGGTTGAAAATGTGGTACGAGGGTCCGGAGCAGAACGAGGAACACCCGCCACATTCCAACGTAAAGCAGAAATCGCCATCCCGCTCGCAACCCCTCAGGACCGACAAAGATTGTATGAGCCGGCTCGAGCGATGACAGCTGCAGTGGATCGATCAGTGTGGGGTCGGGCTGTCCGAGCTGCGTTTCCAAGGGGATTCCATCTGCAGTCGGCGAGCCCTCTTTTACTTCATCCATGGCGGAAGTTTCCCCAATCGTCCCCGGACATGGTAAAACACTCGCCGTCCCTTCATGAGTAAATTTCTGACGCGCGAACGCTTCGGCCAGCCCCAGGTTCTAGCCGGACTTCTTCTATTGGCGTTTCTGGCCCAGTGCGGCTGGCTTCTGTTCCGGGGCACTGAGCCGACGGAAGTGGATTCCTCCCAGCTCTTCCGGGTGATCGAAGGACTGCAACAGTGGAGCGGTCAATCAGTTGCTGGAACACCCTCGATCGAGCGCATGGAGGCCGGGACTCCAACGCCGCCCGAAATCGAGCACAACGAAGGCTACGACCCCAATCATTCACCGCTGTGGTATCTGTTAGCCTCGGCTTCTCTGCTCGGCTGGACGGGCACCGCAGAGGCCGGATCTTTCCATTACTGGGGATGGCTGGCGCGAGCGCCCTATCTAATCTTTGGAGTGCTCCTGGGCGCATCCCTGTGGTACGTGGCGCGCAGACTCTACGGAAACGCTGGCGGCTACATTGCCCTGGCGCTGTACTGCTTCTCACCCGTGATTCTCCGCAGCAGCACACTATATTCCGCACCGCCCGAACTAGGTGCAGCATGGGGCGCCTTCGGAGCCATCTTCACCGCGATTGCAGTGGCCCACACTTTGTATGCTCCGCGTGAAGTTGTCGTATGGAACTGGCGGCGCATCCTGTTGCTCGGGCTCTCTCTAGCGCTAGCCATCGGCTCTCAGGTTTCGTTGGTTATTCTGATTCCCATCGCGCTCGGGTTCATGCTGTATCTTGCACCGACTCGCCGGCGAGCCGCAGTTGTCATCTGGGCGGCGGCGTGCGGAGTGGCATTCCTCCTCTTGTTCGCTTCGTACCTGCTCCGTCCCGGCGTATTTTGGCAGGGCATCCGCCATGCCAGTTTTCTCGGAATCACCTGGCAGGCGTTTCTTATGCCCGGAGCCTATCTGCGGATTCCCAAGCAAATCGGGCAAAGCGGCCCAGCGCTGTTGCTGGCGATCCCCGTGACTTTGATCGCGTACTTCGCCTGGCGTCGCCCAAGATATTTCGGCAATACCGCTCCCCTGATGATCGCCGCCTTATTTCTTCTTTTCGGCCTGGGTACGCCGCACTATCCGGGATTTGGATTTCAACTCATGGCGGTGCCTTTTCTATTTGTCTTTGTCGCTGGAATCACCGCCGATCTGCTGGAGACGCGGCATCGCGAACTGGTAAAAGCCTGCGTCTGGGGACTGCTGCTGGCAAACGCATTCTGGAATTTGGCGGAACTGGCGCGCGTCGGAAGGCCGTTTTAGAACCGTTGAGTTTTAGAGAAGACTAAGCCACGGCTCGCGGGCAACGAATTATTCCACGCAATGAATCGGTTTGCAGGAACTTCGTAATTCCAGCCGGCGTGCGGACATTGCCTCCGCATGACGGATTGACGGACGATCTAAGTTAGCCCTATTTGGCGTGCCCCAACGGGACCGAGTGCGGGTTTTCAGCTACTTAGGGGTGAGGGCCATTCCTTCCCTAGCACGAAAGTAATTCTCTTTAGGCACGCAACTTCCCACACCCAGCTATGTTCTAATATTTAAGGGGGGAGTGCGCCATGCCTCGAAAATTGGAGTATGATTTCTCCGTGCAACGGTCGAATCGAGCTACCGGAGCGGGTTTTGCTTTGGCTCCGTTCGCGGTCGTGCTGCTTGGGTTCCTTTTGACATCCACCGCCGGTGCCCAGGTCAACGGCATGCCTGCGTCGGTCACATCACCAGGATTCGGCGGTCGCCAAGTCAACGGAGTCGCGCCCAGCGTTACCTCCCTCGGACCGCGCGGCTACACACCGGCGGTTCCTACGTGCTGCTTCAGGGGTGTCACTACGGCAATCCCGAATCACCCGCCAAACGTTCACCCCCATCGCCGCAATAGTTCGACTCTTCCTTGGGGAGGAGCGTACGCCGTGCCATATTACGGCTACTACGATTCCGGTGACGACGTAGCCGAGAACTCGCCGGACGAACAATACAATGGCGGACCCACCGTATTTGACCGGCGCGGTCCAGGGGCAGCGCCTGCTCCACCTTCCGCCCCATATCCGACCCGGGCACGCAACGACAATCCTCAACCCGACCCTGCGTCTGACTCGGCTTCACAGGCGGAAATCGCTCCGGCTTCGGATCAGCCTCAGACCGTGCTCGTGTTCAAAGACGGTCACCAAGTGGAAGTTGCGAACTACGCAATTGTCGGCAGCACGCTATACGACTTGACCGGCGGACATCGCCAGAAGATCGCGCTCGCCGACCTGGATCTAAGTGCCACGTCAAAGCAGAATGACGACCGCGGCATCGACTTCCAGGTGCCTGGTGCCGCTGAAGCGAACTAACATATGCCCAGGCGGCTGATCATCGCGGCGATTTCGGCGCTGCTGGGCGCGGCAGTTTTCGCACCGATCTCAATGGCGCAGATGCGCGGCTCCGGCTTCGGGCGCGGTGTTAATGTTTCATTTACTGGACGGCCACATTCCCACTCTTTCGGCTCCGGCGCGATTTTCCTCGGCGATCCGTTTTACGCCGACTATCCGGTTGCGCCGTTAACCATCCCACCCCAGTATTTAGTCGTGCAGCCTTCGACTACCATCGATACGGCACCAGAAATAAAATCTGAACCGTTGATGATTGAACTCCAAGGCAATCGGTATGTGCGCTTCGGAGGAAGGCAGCAGCTTGCGGAACGCGGCGCCAATTCGCCTCCCGACTACGTCGAAGCTGACGCCAAGTCACCCTCCCTGCAGCAAGCCCAACCGGAACTCCCGCCGACGGTGCTGATCTTTCGCGACGGTCATCGCGAACAAGTGCCCGGGTACGCAATCGTCGGTGCGACTCTCTACGCGAACGGCAATTACTGGCAGAGCGGTCACTGGACGAAAAACATCGAACTCTCCGCACTCAACATCCCCGCGACGGTGCAGGCGAATCATGACAACGGCGTGAAATTTCTGCTGCCCTCCGCCCCGAATGAAGTCATCACCCGGCCCTAAGTTTTGTGTCGCCCCGGATCTGAATCAGCAACCGTCGCAGCCCTCGAAAACAACGTCCGCTATGATATAATTTCAATTATCCGATTACCCACTAAGCTCCTGTAAATGCAACCGCTTACCGGACTTCCGGAGCGACAAATTTAGGTGTGACTTCTGAGAACCGAGAACTGAAGCTAAACCCGAGAACCGAAAAATGCCTGACGACGAGAATCCTGAACTACCACTAACGCCTCCGCCCCCCGGCGAAGGCGGCAATCCCGGCGCCCTGAACATTCAACCCGTCAACATCGAAGAAGAGATGCGCCGCTCGTATCTCGACTATTCGATGTCCGTCATCATCGGACGGGCCCTGCCCGACGTGCGCGACGGATTGAAGCCCGTGCATCGCCGCATTCTCTACACCATGCAGCAGATGGGCCTCGCGCCCAATCGCTCCACGCGTAAGTGCGCCAGAATCGTCGGCGAAGTGATGGGTAAGTACCATCCCCACGGCAACCTCGCGGTCTACGACGCGTTGGTGCGGCTCGCCCAGCCGTTCGCCATGCGATATCCGCTAGTGGATGGACAAGGCAACTTCGGCTCCGTCGACGGAGACCCGCCAGCAGCCGACCGGTACACCGAAGCGCGGCTCACGCGCGTGGCTTCCGCTCTGCTCGAAGACCTGGATAAAGAAACCGTAGACTTCCGTCCCAATTACGACGGCAACGAAATCGAGCCCGACGTTCTTCCGACCCGCATTCCCAATCTCTTGGTCAACGGCTCCGACGGCATCGCGGTCGGCATGGCGACGAAAATTCCGCCCCACAACTTGACCGAAATCGTCGACGCCACCATCACGCTGGTGAACAATCCTCACACGCAATTAGCCGAGATTTTGCAGATCGTAAAAGGCCCCGACTTCCCCACCGCCGGAATCATTCACGGCAAGAGCGGAATTCTCGAAGCCTACAAACACGGCCGCGGCCGCTTCATGATGCGCGCCAAAGCCGCCATCGAAACCTTCAACAAAGATCGCCAGGCAATCATCGTCACCGAGATCCCGTATCAGGTAAACAAAGCTCGCTTGATCGAAAGGATGGCCCAGCTCGTAAACGACAAGATCATCGACGACATAAGCGATATCCGCGATGAAAGCGATCGCGACGGCATGCGCATCGTAGTCGAACTCAAGCGTGGCGGCGAACCCCAGATCGTGCTTAACCAGCTCTTCAAGCACACCTCGATGCAGGAAGGTTTTTCAATGATCTTCCTGGCCGTGGTCAACGGCCAGCCGAAAGAACTCGGGTTGATTCAGGCCATCCAACTTTTTATCGATCACCGCGTTGACGTCGTTCGCCGCCGCACCGCTTATCTATTACAGAAAGCCAAAGACCGCGAGCACATTCTCGAGGGCTATCTCACCTCGCTCGATCACCTCGACAATGTGATCACCATCATCCGCGCGAGCGCCAACCGTGCCGACGCACGCGAAAACCTGATCGCCTACTTTGGCGGCAAGAAGATCGACATCAACACGACCGGGCGCGCGCCCAAGCTAGATCCCGAAAAGCCTTTCACTGGCATTCAGGCCGATGCCATCCTCGAATTGCAATTGCATCGCTTGACCCGGCTGTCGATCGACGAAATCAATAAAGAGCTGAACGTTACTCGTGCGAACATCGCCGATTTCGAATCGATCTTAGGCTCGGAGAAGAAACTCCGCGCCGTGATCATCAAAGAACTCGAAGAAGTCAAAAAACTCTACGGCGACGAACGTCGCACCATCATCGAGGACGAAGCCGCCGAGATCCATCTCGAAGACCTGATCGCCGACGAGCAGATGGCCGTCACCGTGAGCCACTCCGGCTACATGAAGCGTACGGCGATTTCTACCTACCGCAATCAGCGCCGCGGCGGCCAGGGCCGCATGGGCATGAAGACCCGCGACGAAGATTTCGTCGAACATCTCTTCATCGCCTCGACCCACGCCTACATTCTCATCTTCACCAACACCGGACGCGTCTACTGGCTGAAGGTCTACGAAATCCCCGACGTGGGCGCAGCCGGCAAGGGCAAACACGTAGGCAGCCTGCTCGCGCTGCAACCCGGCGAGACGGTTCGCACCATTCTCGCTGTTCGCAATCTGGAAGAAGAAGGCAAATACGTTTTCTTCGCCACCCGCAACGGCACCGTCAAAAAGACCGACCTGAAGGATTTCTCCCACGTCCGCGCCGGAGGCATTATTGCCATCAACATTGAAAAGGGCGACGAACTGGTAGCCGCCCGCCTGACCGACGGCGTGCAGATCGTCTTCCTCGCCTCGCACGACGGCCAAGCCATCCGCTTCGAAGAGACCGCCGTCCGCTCCATGGGCCGCAACGCCACCGGAGTGCGCGGCATGAACCTCGACGAGAAGGACTACATCGTCGGCATGGCCACCACGGTCAAGCCCGACGCCGTGCTGCCGCCCGCTCCCGCGAAAGACCCCGCCGATTCGACCCTCGAAGTCGAAGATGTCGGCAAGAAAGGCTCCCTAATCCTCTCCGTAACGGAAAACGGATACGGCAAGCGCACCGCCGCCGACGAATACCGCCTGACCAACCGCGGCGGCAAAGGCGTGATCAACGTGAAGACGACCGAACGCAACGGCAAAGTAGTAGGCATCGCCCAGGTAACCGAAGACGCCGAGGTCATGCTGATCAGCCAGTACGGCAAAATCATCCGCATCGAATCAAAATTCATCCGCGAGTCAGGAAGATCAGCCCAAGGCGTCCGCCTGCTCAACATCGAAGCCGGAGACAGAGTGGCCGCAGCGGTAGTGATCCCACCAGAAGAAGAGCCGACCAACGGGGGGACGCTGATTCAGTAAGCGCTCACGTACGGCGTCTTGAAGCGTGTAGGGCGGACACTCCTGTCCGCCGAGTCGTGGGGTTGTGGCTGCGGTGTATTGTGACAGCTACTTTCTGGGCTTTACGAAGACATCACTAAGGCACCGTACACGATTCTGTTAAACTCGTCGCTAACGGCCGTTAAGCTCTGGCGCGGCGTTGAGGTGTTTCGCTCCGTGGACGCTTTATTAAAAGCGGAGCGGAAGAAGCGCGAAGGCAAAGAGAAGCTATGCGCTATACACTTCAACCGCGTCATCCTCTACCTCGTATTCAGGGGACTATCGCCAACAATTTTTGAGGCCGAGAAGACCGAAGCTGATATGAAGCGCATACCGGCCCTTGTAGCGGATTATCTCGACAAGGTCACGGGAGAAATTACGAAGAACTACCCACTTTCCTATGTTGGCAACGTGTTCAAAAACATCTCCAAGTGTAAAGCGATTGTCGCCGCAGTCCCATGATCAATACGGATTGTGGGGTTGGTGTTGCGGTTGGGCAGTCAAAGCCAAGGTCAACGGCGGCGGACAGGAGTGTCCGCCCTACACGATTCCGGTTCTTCGTGAGAGTTCAACGCCCGCGAATCCATAGACGATCTCGCTTCCGAATATGGCGTCAAGCCGCGGCAGATCGAAGAAGCAATCCGCTGGGAGCAGAGGACGGCCGCTGTCGCTGCCTGAAGACTTCGTTTGTGACCTTAGCGCTGCCAACCGAGTGCAGAGATCCTTCGTCGGCAGGTCCTTCGCTTTGCGAAGGACCTGCGCTTCCTCAGGATGACAGCGTGAATTATGGTGTGGCCTTCCCGAAATCCGCAGGCGAGGATGCTCGCGCCACATTAGCATGCCTGCGGAAAGGAGTGTCCGCCCTACCCGATTAGCTGGCGGTTATTCCTAATTCGGGAAAAGGCTTGTCAATATGGCGAAATTACACGATCGGGCTTAACTTGATGAGAATGCGGCAAATATAAAGTTGTGAAACGTGGCGGGTTTACCCCCTCGAAAATGCTAGCATTGAAGTAGAGATCAATTCTCAAACGCGGCCTTTCTGGCCGCGTTTTCTATTTCCAGGACAATTCAAATGGATAAAGAAGTAGCTATCAAGCTCTGCAAGGAGCTTGGCGAGTGGGCAGAGATGCGCTTCATGGTCCGCGCAGCGGAGGAAGGGTTGCGTGCCGCGAAGCCATTCGGAGAGAGCTGTCGCTATGATTTTATTGTCGAACATAAGGGAAGATTTCTGCGGGTGCAAGTGAAAGCTACCCGAAGCAAGCAATGCAATTCCTATTATTGCCATGTTCGAAGAAGCCATCGGGCACCGTATACCAAGGACGATATTGACTTCATTGCCGCATATCTGGTTCCGAGAGATATCTGGTACATCATTCCCTTGGAGAAAACGGGCACCGATACTCTGGTACTTTCCCCTGACCTGGAGTCCTCCAAACATGCCGCTTACAAGGAGGCGTGGCATTTGCTGCGCGGGGAATAGGTTTCGGCGGACAGTCGTATCCGCAGTACCGTGGCGGGGCCCTTCGACTGCGCTCAGGGCCGCGCCACAGGACCGAGTTTGGTGCCACGCGTTCCACATTGACGGCACGGCGAATCCCGCCTAAGATGGCTGCGCCCGTGTTCCCCCTAAGACGCGGGCATAGGGCCACTCGTCAACGATGATCGGGAAGACGATTTCCCACTACCGCATAGTGGAATTGCTGGGCGGCGGTGGCATGGGAGTAGTCTACAAAGCGGAAGACACGGCGCTCGGCCGTTTCGTCGCATTGAAGTTTTTGCCGGACGAAGCCTCGGAAGATCCCCAGGCTCTGGAGCGATTTCGCCGCGAGGCCCGGGCAGCGTCGGCGCTCAACCATCCCAATATTTGTACTGTCCACGAAATTGGTGAGCACGAAGGGCATCTCTTCATTGTCATGGAGTGCCTCACCGGCACCACCCTGAAGCACATGATTCAAGGCAGCCCGTTTGAACTGGAGCGGCTCTTGAATATTGGCATCGAGGTAGCGGACGCGCTTGAAGCCGCGCACGCCAAGGGAATTGTGCACCGCGACATCAAGCCGGCAAATATTTTCGTGACCGATCGCGGGCACGCCAAGATTCTCGACTTCGGGTTGGCAAAAATCGCTCGCGCCGCCAAACCCGCGAGCGGAGAGTCACAGACTCGCGCCGATGCCAGCGGCCTCGACTTGACCAGTCCCGGAACCGCGGTCGGCACCGTGGCTTATATGTCGCCCGAGCAGTTGCGCGGCAAGGAGCTCGACGGTCGAACCGATCTTTTTTCGTTTGGCGTGGTGCTCTACGAAATAGCTACTGGCGTTTTGCCGTTTCGCGGAGAAACTTCTGCAGTCATCACTGAAGCCATTCTCAATCGAACGCCGACCGCTCCGACGCGGATCAATGCTGAACTTCCGGTCAAGCTGGAAGAGATCATCAGCAAGGCGATGGAAAAGGATCGCGAGTTGCGCTGCCAGACGGCTGCCGAAATGCGCGCCGATCTGAAGCGGTTGAAGCGCTCGCTCGATTCGTCGCGTACTTCGACGGTGGCCGAAACGGGTGGTTCGTCCGGCTCGGCGGTCATTGCAGTTACGCAGACAGCGGCGACACAGCCCAAGCGCCGTCCGATCGCGCTGGTGCTTGGAGTCTGTACGGTGGTCGCGCTCGCTGCGGGCGTGTATGTCGGCAAATTGCTTTTCACCAAGGCGCCATTGCCGCCTCCGGTCTACCGGCAGCTCACGTTTCGACGTGGCAGCATTCGCTCGGCGCGGTTTGCTCCGGATGGGCAGACGATTCTCTACAGCGCCGCGTGGCAAGGCAGTCCGGTGGATGTGTTCACTGCGCGTCCTGAAGCTCCCGAGGCGCGGTCGATGGGTCTGACCCGGACGCAACTTGTGTCGGTATCTTCGGCCTCGGAGATGGCCGTTCTGCTTAACAGCAAAGCCATCGGCACATGGGTGAATATGGGCACGCTGGCGCGGGCGCCGCTGGTCGGAGGGGCTCCGCGTGAAGTGCTGGAGCAAGTGCAGTGGGCGGACTGGTCGGCGGACGGAACCAGCCTCGCGGTCGTGCGCGATATGGGCGGACGCAACCGGCTCGAATTCCCCGTTGGAAAGCCGTTGTACGAAACCGGCGGATGGATCGGTCACCCTCGCGTCTCTCCGAAAGGAGATCAGATCGCATTCATCGACCATCCGGTTCAGGGCGATGATAGCGGTTCGCTGGCGCTGGTCGATCTAAATGGAAACAAGCGATCGTTGTCGGGAGAGTGGTTCACTATTCAGGGACTCGCGTGGTCGCCGGATGGCAAAGAGATTTGGTTCACCGCCAGCAAATCAGGCGTCGACCGCACGCTCTATGCGGTCTCGATGGATGGTAAAGAACGAATGGTTCTCCGCCTCCCCGGCGCCGTAATGATTTTTGACATCTTTAAGGATGGACGCGTTTTGTTGATGCGGGCGAGTTGGCGGCGCGAGTTGATCGGGATGACCGACGGAGACGCCAAACAGCACGATCTCTCCTGGCTCGATTACACCTATCCCGCGGACTTGTCGGGCGATGGCAAAACCCTGCTCTTCGACGAAGAAGGCGGCGGCGGCTCGTTGGACTACTCGAAGTCGGGCGGCCTTTCTTACGCGGTCTATATTCGTAAGACCGATGGCGCTCCGGCAGTGCTGCTGGGTGAAGGCGGGGCTGTGGCGTTGTCGCCTGATGGCAAGTCAGTGATTGCTCAGACTCAGGATTCGCCGTCGCAGCTGAAGCTGCTGACTACCGGCGCCGGTGAAGCTCGGGACCTGACGAAGGACAAGATCAACCATTCGTGGTCGCATTGGTTTCCTGATGGGAAGCGAATTCTGTTTTCGGGCAACGAGCCGGGCAAGGGGGTGCGGCTCTACGTCAGTGAACTGGCTTCTGGGAAAAGCGAGCCCATCACTCAGGAGGGCGTGAACGGGACTGCGTTTGTAATTTCTCCGGACTCGCAGTGGGTCGCCGGGATCGGGCCTGATCACAAGGGATATCTGTTCCCTGTTGCCGGAGGAGAGCCGCGGCTGATTCCGGGGCTCAATCCCGGGGAACAGCCGATCACGTTCAGTTCCGACAGCCGGTCGCTCTATGTTTATCAGCCGGGCGAACTGCCCGCTCTGGTCAACCGCCTCGATTTGCAAACCGGGCAGCGCACTTTATGGAGGCAGCTCATGCCGTCTGATCCGGCTGGGGTTGAAACGATCGGTCCCATCCTAATGACGCCCGATGCCAAGACCTGTGTCTTCGGCTACCACCGCATGCTTGCCGATTTGTATCTGGTTGAAGGGTTGAAGTAAATAAGCATGGGTGGGGACGCCCGCGCCTACATTGAGATACGTTCGATTTCGGCCAGGGCTTTGGTCTGGCGATAGCGGCGGATTTCCATCACGCTGGTTGAAATTAAAGCGAAGGCGCCGCCCGCCGCTGCTGTCGGTAGCGCGATATGGCGATACGCTATCGACATGTTCGGATGGAGACCGCGCAAGCGCGATGCAATCACGACTCCCAGGATGCCGAGCAGCAGGCTTACCGCGAAAAAAAGCAGTGTCAGCAGGAAAGTCACCAGCAAGACGCGCACCGGAATTAGATGCCAGCGGGGCTTGCTAACGGAATTCTTGCTTTGGGGCATCGCCGTTAATTGTAACGCCGTCCGGAAACATCTATGGATGCTCCGACCTAAGCCTGACGAGGCCAACTCGCGCCCGAGTTTTGAAAGGGCACGGCTCTAGAGGTTGCGGAAAAAGTCCGAAACGGGCGTCTGAAGTCTTGAAAGGGCGCGGCTTCAAGCCGCGCCATACATCGTTTTCAAAGACTTACGGCACGGCTGAAGCCGTGCCCTTTCAAAACTCCGACGCCGTGAATTTTTTCCGCGACCTCTCTAGTCGTGCTTAAAGTCCTTAAAACCGATGTAAGGCGCGGCTTAAAGCCGCTCCCCTTCAAGGCTCCAGTCGCGGATCTCGAGGTTTTTCCGCAGCCTGTGAAGCCGTGACCTTTCCCTTCCTGCCTTCTCTATACAGCAAATCGAGAACTACTCTAGAATACTGGGATGTCGCAAGCTGCACCCGCAATCACGCGATCTCCGGACGAGGTGGTTCGCCAAAGTCCTGTCTCGCAAGCGCCTAATGGCATCTGCTACGCCGTCGTTGGTGAGGTCACCGTCGCCCCGTCTGATCTGGAACGAATGGTCGCGGCTGTCCCGGATACCGCTGCCGCCGCTTTGCAGCGCAAGGCCTATTATTTCGTTCCGCTCACCGTGAATCAGGGTGAGGGCACCGTAATCGCCGATCGCTACGACGTTGGGCTCAGCGATAACGCGGTTTGCCATCGCAATATCGAACTGGGCGATTCGCAGTGCGTGTTCATCTCCACGCGGTTGATGGACGACAAGTTTTCCGTGGCGTTTGAGTTCTACATCAACGTGGGACACGCTGTAGTCGAGAAGGTGGGAGTGTCGCAGGAGTTTGCTGACCTGGTGTGGAAGCAGGTCGAGGCCGGGGTTCGCGGCGAAACTTCGCTCGATGCATGGGAGTCGCGCAAGGCGGCGACTGCGCACCAGCCGGATGCGGAGAAGCACAAGAACGAATATCTGGCGGCGACTTTCTCGGATGCGATTTCCATCTACTTGCTTTCTTTGTTTATTGATGTGGATTATTACGATTTGCGGGAGCGGGATTATCCGCTGCTGGCTCCGGCGCAGATGGCAGAGCGGTTGAGGAAAGTGGCGGAGCTGTTTCCGGCGAATCCGGGGTTTGAGTTCGCGATTTACTACAAGCGGCGAAGCTAATCCATTCACCACAGAGACACAGAGTCACAGAGAACTTCAAGTTCTTTTGTGGTGTGCTTTGTGGTTAAAATCATCCGTCCATGCCTGTCACGGTTCGATCGTTCGCCAAGATTAATCTCGGTTTGGGGATTGGTGCGCTTCGGGCTGATGGGTTTCACGAGCTGCGGACGGTTTATCAGACGATGGCGTTGCACGATGTCATTCGCATGTCGGTTGGCCGGGGATCGGGGATTGAGATTCGTTGTGAAGATTCGCGGGTGCCTAAGGATGAGTCGAATACTTGTTATCGGATTGTCGAGCGGGCCATGGTTGCGCTTAAGGCTCGCGGGCGCGTGGTTGTCGAAATTGAGAAGCGGTTGCCGGTGCAGGGTGGGCTTGGCGGGGCATCGGGGAATGCTGTGGCTGCGCTTTTAGCGCTTGAACGGTCGTTGAAGAAAGAACTTTCTGGGCCGGAACGATTGCGGATTGCGGCTGAGGTTGGATCGGATTTGCCTTTGTTTCTGGTTGGAGGAACGGTGTTGGGGGTTGGGCGGGGGGAAGAAGTTTATCCCTTGCCGGCGATGCCTTGTGTGGTGGCGACTCCCGAGATTGGAGTTTCGACTCCGAAGGCTTTTGCGGATTGGGATTTGCTGGTCGCAAATGCTGCCGAGCTTTGCTCGGCCTGGACGGGCGAGGGCGCCCGTCCCCACGTGAGTCTTGGCGATCCCAAATTGACGCTTCATGCTGGGTCCGATAGAATGGGTGAGTTCGGTCGCGTGCTTTCGGCGTGGCTGGGCAGTCAGTCCCAGGGCAAGCTTAAGTCTGGGAGGGCTTCGGCTTCATCCGGTGTCCCTGTGAGCAAAGGCAGGGGCCGGGCCGGGAATCCACTTCTCGACCTCGTCCGTACCGGGATCGAAAACGACTTTGAACAGGTCGTCTTTCCTAAATATCCCGAATTGCGCGAGGTTAAGAGTGTGCTTGTGCGAACAGGCGCAGTTTATGCCTCGCTCTCCGGTTCCGGTTCCGCGACTTACGGGTTGTTTGCGTCCCGCACGGCGGCTGAGAAAGCTGCGGCTCGGCTGCGCAAGGACGGGATTCCGGCAGCGGCCACGACCACGCTGACGCGCCCGCTGTACTGGAAGAAGATTTTCGATTGACGATTTCGGGTTGCCGATTCTGGGTGGCGAGTTACACTAGAAGAGCCAGCCGATCGTCAACCGACAATTGAAATCTGTTTTCAGGGAAACTGGGCCGTCGACTAATGGTAGGTCAAGTGCCTTTGGAGCACTTTGTCTAGGTTCGAATCCTAGCGGCCCAGCCAGAAAAACAGCTATCAGCTTTCAGCCGTCAGCTCTCAGCGATGATGCTGAATTAAACTGAGAGCTGAAAGCTGACAGCCGAGAGCTGCACTTATGGCCACTCTTGCGACAGTGACGGAAAAGAAGGCTCAGGTGGGCACCGACGAAAAATCGGAGCGCAAGCCTCAACGCGGCCGCGTCGACGATAAGTTCAAGATCTTCTCCGGTACCGCCAATGAGGCGCTTGCCGATGAGGTCTGTGCGTTTCTCGGCATGACCCGAGGGCAGGCCCTGGTTACGCGCTTCAGTGACGGCGAGGCTTATACGCAGATTCAGGAGAACGTGCGCGGCGCTGACGTTTTTGTGCTGCAGCCGACTTGCCGTCCGGTGGACGAGCATTTGATGGAACTGCTCCTGATGATTGACGCGCTGAAGCGGGCTTCGGCGCGGCGCATTACGGCAGTGGTTCCGTATTACGGTTATTCGCGGCAGGACCGCAAGGATAAACCGCGGGCGCCGATTTCAGCAAAGGTCGTGGCGGATTTGCTGACCACCGCGGGGGCGGATCGGGCATTGATTATTGATCCGCACGCGCCGCAGATACAGGGATTTTTTAATATTCCAGTCGACCATCTGTTTGCGTCGCCGGTGCTGGTGGATCATTTCAGGAAGCTGAATCTGCCGAATCTGACGGTGGTTTCGCCCGATGCGGGCGGCGTGGAACGGGCTCGATTCTTCGCCAAGAAGATGGAAGCCGCGCTGGCTATCGTCGACAAACGCCGCGTGGAGATGAATGTGGCCGAGGTGATGCACGTGATCGGCGATGTGAACGGCAGGACTTGCCTGGTGATCGATGACCTGATCGACACTGCCGGCACGCTGGTGAAAACCGCGGCCGCTCTGATGAAGAACGGCGCGAGCAAGATCTATGCATGTGCTTCCCATCCCGTGCTTTCCGGAGACGCGGTGGAGAACATTTCGCAGTCTCACTTTTCGGAGGTCGTGGTAACGAATACGATTCCGCTGAGCGAGGCGGCACGAAAAGAGCCGAAGATCCGGGTTCTGTCGATCGCGGGATTGATTGGGCGTGCGATCCAATCGATTCATGAAGAGACATCCGTCAGCAAATTATTTTTGTAAACAGGAATCAAAATTATGGCAACTGCAACCGAAAACACTGTATTAGAAGCGCTACCACGCGTGGCTGGCACGAAGAACGATGCGCGCCGGGTGCGCCGCGAGGGCAAAGTTCCGGCTGTCGTGTATGGCGCCGGGAAAGACGCTCTCTCCGTCAGCCTCGATCCGCGGCAGGTGTCGCGCATTCTGCACTCACAGACCGGCTACAACACTATTTTTGATCTGGCCCTCGACGGTGGCGAACGAACGAAGGCAATGATCGTGGATTGGCAGTACGAGCCCATCAAAGGGGCGTTGCTGCACATCGATCTGAAGCGGATCGCCATGGACCAGACGCTCACCGTCAATGTCCCGATCGTGCTGAAGGGCGAAGCGGCTGGGGTGAAGCAGCAAGGCGGCATCATGGAACAGATTCTGCGCGAAGTGGAAATCGAGTGCCTGCCAAGCGACATTCCGGCGTCCATTGAAGCGGATGTTTCCGAATTGGTGTTTGGAAAAGTGTTGCGCGTATCCGATCTGCCGCACAACGAAAAACTCAAGTTCCTCACCGATCCGAATCAGCCGGTGGCTACGGTCATCTCGGTCAAGGAAGAAGTGGTGGCCACGCCTGAGGCGGTTGCAGCAGAAGCCGGAGCGACTCCTGCGGAACCCGAGGTCATCAAGAAGGGTAAGCAGGAAGTTGGCGAAGAAGGCGCGGAGCCTGCTGCCGAGAAGGCGGAGAAGCCCGAGAAGAAAGAGAAGAAGTAGGATATTTCACCACAGAGTCACAGAGACACAGAGAATGTTTGGATTGCGAATGAAAAATGGGCCTAGATTTTCTCTGTGACTCTGTGCCTCTGTGGTGAACACGTGAAGCTTATTGTTGGGCTGGGCAATCCGGGAGAGGACTACGAGCTCACGCCTCACAATGTGGGATTTCGTGCGGTCGACCGGATTGCGAACGAGTATGGGGTTGAGGTTAGAAATCGTCAGTGCCGGGCGCTGACTGCTCGGGCGGTGATTGGCTCGGAGACAGTTTTGCTGGCCAAGCCCGAGACGTTCATGAACCTGAGTGGCATCTCGGTTCGTGAATTGGTTACGAAGCATGACGTTAGGCCGGAAGAAGACCTGATCGTGATTCAGGATGAACTCGATTTTCCGCTGGGCACGATTCGGATTCAGCGGAAGCGGAGTTCGGCGGGGCATAACGGGATCGAGTCCATTATCAGTTCTCTGGGTACGAATGATTTTTTGCGGATCCGCATGGGCGTGGCTCCGGACCGCAAAGTGGAAGATGGAATGAGTTATTTGCTGTCGCCGTTTCGCAAGGCGCAGCTGAAGGTTGTGGGCGAGATGCTCGAGGTTGCAGGTGACGCGGTGAAAGTTATTTTGACAGACGGCGCGGCTGCTGCCATGAATCGCTTCAACCGCAAGGGCGACACAGAAACAGAAAAAGATTAGCCACGGATTTTCACGGATGCACAACGGAGACAACGAATGAATCGTACTTATGAACTAATGTTCATCGTCCGCCCTGATATGGCGGAAGAGGATCAGGACAAACTTATTTCCACGCTGGAGGCCGCGGTGGCCTCTTCGTCCGGGCAGGTGAAGAACGTGGAACGCATGGGCAAGCGGCGGCTGGCGTACACCGTCCGAAAATTTCATGACGGCATCTATGTGCTGCTGACCGTCGAAGGTGGCGGTGGCCTGATTCATGAACTGGAGCGCCGCCTGCGCGTTACCGAGCCGGTGATCAAGTTCCTTACCGTGCGCATCGATGAAGAGCAGAAGCGCCTGGATAAGATCAAGGCGATCAAGGACGCGAAGCGCAAAGCCGCGGCGCCTGTGACACCAGCCGAGCCTGCCGGGGAAGCTCCCGCGGCTACGGCGTAAGAAACCGTCGCTGGTCGTTGGCTTTTGGTCGTTGGCCAACCTGAAGCGAGGGCAAGAAGCTGACGACCAACGACCAATGACTGACTTTAAGGAGCAACATGGCTGACGAAACTAGAACATCTGAATCATCTTCCGGCGGTGACCGGCCGGATCGCGGCGAGCGGCGTCCGTCTCGTCCCGGTGGACCTGGCGGCGGTCGCGAGGGCGGACCGGGTGGCCGCAAGTATTTCCGGCGCAAGAAGGTTTGCAAATTCTGCGTCGAAAAGATCGAGGCCATTAACTACAAGGACATTCGTCTGCTGGCGCAGTTCGTGGCAGAGAGCGGGAGAATCGTGCCCCGGCGCCTGACCGGCGTTTGCACGCCGCATCAGCGACGGCTGTCTTTGGCGATCAAGCAGGCGCGCAATATTGCGTTGCTGCCATTCGCCGGACGCGCAGCGTAGCGCGAGTAAGCAGGCATCTCCGGTAGAGAGGTAGCTAGCTACGTCTCCACGGACCAGAAATCAAACGGGAGTCATCTATGGAAGTCATTCTTAAAGAAGATGTAGCTAAGCTGGGATCGCGCGGCGATGTGGTGAAAGTCGCCGAGGGCTTCGGACGGAATTACCTGCTGCCGCGAAAGCTCGCCATTGAAGCCTCCGCTGGCAACAAGGCGGTGATTGAACAGATGAAGGCGGCATCGGTGCGCCGCTCGGCCAAGGAGAAGACGCAGGCGGAAGAACTGGCCAAGCAGTTTGACGGTCTCTCGGTTGCTTTCCAGCGCCGTTCCGGGGAGCACGATCAGCTGTTCGGTTCTGTCACGTCCAGTGACATCGGGGACGCGCTCGAGAAAAAAGGCTTCAATGTGGATCGCCGCAAAGTCCAGCTCCATGAGGCGCTCCGGACTTTGGGCGAATTCATGATCCCCATTAAGCTGCACAAGGACGTGACTGCGCACCTGAAGGTGGTTATCGAGAAGGAAGTTACCGCCGAATAAAGATCAAACCGGGGCGGTCGACTGCACCGCCCCTTAGAACCTCGCCAACCGACATAACCTTTGTGCTTCCATCCTGTTACCTGTGTTCTTTGGTGCCAAAAATCCTGCTGGACTTCTATAATTCCTGCTCACGGTTGGGCTTTAAGCCCGTCCATAGCTATGCAACCGGGAAGAACGGCAATGGCGTCCCGGTGCATTCGAGGACAAAGAAAATATGCCGGCCGGCGCATGGGCTGTACCATTTGAAGTTGGCGAGTGTTCCCATCCGGTAGTGAGACGGGACCCAAGGGAAGAAGCTGGCGGAATCCAGGACCCCCAATTACGGGGCCATATGGCTGGGCAGGCTTCAGGGCGTATCGACGACACCTTACTGGTCCGCGAGGCGCAGCGCGGCAATCGTGCTGCTTTCGAGGAGCTGGTGCGGAACTACGACCAGGCAGTGCTGCGGCTGGCTCTCCATCTCACCGGCTCGGAACCCGAAGCCCAGGATGTTTACCAGGAAGCTTTCCTGAAGGCGTACAAGAGCATCGGCAATTTTCGTTTCGAGTGCTCTTTTTATACCTGGATCTACCGCATCGTGACCAATCTTTGTCTTGATCACTTGCGAAAGAGGCAGGTGCGCAAGGAAGATGCGCCGGTAGCGACGGACGCGTCCGGGGAGCAGTACGATGTACTCGATCAAGTTCCGGATGGCCGGTCGGGCGCGAATCCAGAACGCGACCTGATGCGCCGTGAGTTGGGCAAACGCATCAGCCATGCGCTGGAGAAATTAACGCCCCGGGAGCGCATGGTTTTTGAGCTGAAGCACTACCACGGGCTTAAGCTGCGGACCGTCGGTGAAGTGCTGCACACGACGGAAGAAACTGCGAAGAATACTTTGTTTCGCGCGACCCAGAAATTGCGGGGCGCGCTGGCCGATATGAGATGAGGTTTCCCCTGAGGGGGTGTGATTATGAAATGCGAGTGGGTTAAAGAAAACGTTCTGCTGTACGTCTACAACGAATTGGCTGATGATGCCCGGTATGAACTGGAGCAACATCTGGCACGCTGCGCCGACTGCACTGCCGAGCTCAAGACGACGCGTAAGTTCCACGCCATGCTCTCCGAGTTGCCGGTGGAGGAACCATCGCCCAACCTGGTTGCGGCTTCTCGCATGCGGCTGCAGGAAGGCCTTGAAACCGCGGAGCAAGGAAGGTTTTGGCATCGGCTGATTTTCGATCCAGCAGCCTGGCTTCGTCAGATTCGTTTCGCTCCCGCTCTGACCGCTGCCATCTTTATTGTTGGATTTGCCGGCGGCGTCGGGACGACCTACAAGGTTGTAAATGGCAATGGCGTTTCAATTAGTTCAGTCCCCGCCATTGCCCCGGCCGAGTCCTCCATTACCGGCATTCAGTCCATCTCTCAAGATCCCGGGTCGAATCACATCAGCATCAAGTACAACACAGTTTCCACGCAGGAAGCGCAGGGCTCGCTCAACGATCAGCGCATCCAGCAGTTGTTGCTGTTTGCAGCGCGCAATAACTACAACTCGGGTGTGCGGATGGATTCCGTCGATCTGTTGACCCAGGGGCAAGGTCAACAACACCACCGCGACGAATTTAGAGAGTTGCTTCAACATTCACCGTCCGTTCTCATCCTCATACCGCCGACAGTGTCGGCTGGACAGGCACAGAGCCCATCCCACATACCTGCTTCTACCTCAATCAAATTCTGGAAGCTGCGCCAGCATAATTCGAGCCTGCGACCGAATGTATTGGTTCTGATCACTCTGCGCGAGCTTTTGCAAAACCAACCGCACGCTGCTGTCGGCTCGTACCGGTTCGAGAAGATGCAGAGCTTCGGTGCGAGCTCCGGGATTGGAATCCTGGACC
>Ga0207007_1098_pt1 | contig 24083 bp, 22 predicted proteins | sample Alteio_BWMinCont_85_FD_153487 | JGI IMG/M metagenome (GOLD analysis project Ga0207007, IMG submission 153487) | Enriched cells from forest soil in Barre Woods Harvard Forest LTER site, Petersham, Massachusetts, United States -... | ecosystem: Environmental > Terrestrial > Soil > Temperate forest >...
GGAATCCCGTCACCAGTTGCGTTGTGAAGCCGATCCACGCCCAGGGAAGGACCATGGCCGTGAGAGTCGCAATGGGAGTTTTCTTCAGCGACACTCCTAAGAGGCGCAGGTCCAGGATCGAAGTGGATCCTACCAGCATGGAAATTCCGATCAGGTGCACCGTCTCGATGGCCGGAAACAGCCATTGCGACTCCCGAATGCTCGTCCCCATCGGCGTAGCTTCGAGCCAATGGCACCAGCCAAGTAAATCAAGCATCTATTCTCGCCCTCGAATTCGACGGTTCAGACTGCCGGTGGAGCGCCGTTTTTGCCGAGTCATCATGCCCTATCCCATTCCAGGAAGGGAAAAAATTGACATGGCATTCGCGCTCATAGTATCAACAAACCTATGGGAATTACCTTGTCATGGGGAGAGACCGCATGAATAGAGTGCTGGCAATTCTTGGCGCCGTGCTGATGGGTTTGATTTGGGCGTCGGCCCCGGCGTTTGCGCACCATGGTTATGCCGCATACGACATGACGCAGACCGTCACGTTAAAGGGGACCATCACCAGCTACCTGCTGAGTAATCCCCACTCGACCATTACGTTTGACGTGAAGGACGACAAGGGCAAGGTACAACATTGGTCCGCGGAATTCGGCTACCTGCGCCAGATGAAGGCCGCAGGCTGGACCAGCACCTCTCTTAAGCCGGGAGACGACGTCACTATGGAGCTCAATGTGGCCAAGAACGGCTCCTATGTAGCAACACTCAGAAGGGTGGCGTTTCCGGACGGCCGCGTGCTGAGAATGGGCGGTGGGGGAGAGTAAGCTGGAGTTTTCCCCACGCGACTCGATTGCATTTGCCCTCTAGCAGCTCTGTTCGCGCCCCCGTGTGCAGGAAAGGCCCATCGGTGAAAAGTATTCGTTTCTTAGCTTCGATCGTTGTGCTGGCAGCGGCACCGGCCATCCTGATGACATTGATTCCAGGCCGGGCTAACGGCCAATCGCAAGAGGCGGAACAAGTGCCTTTTGATCCGCATGACCTGTCCGGAGTTTGGTGGGTCGATCAGCCGGGGCCCGATGTGATTTTCGCCAGGGCCAAGAACGGCGATGCCGGCAAGTGCCAGACATGCCATCCCTCGGAGCATGCCGTGCCCGAGCCTCCTTTGACGGCTTGGGCCAGAGAGAACCTGGTTTTCGCGGGCGATCGTTTCCACGGAACGCTCGAAAAACCCGCGGGCTCCGCGTTTCCCTCGGCAATTTCCAAACGCAACAACTGCGATCCCATCGCTGTGCCGGCGCAGTTTTGGTATACGCAGCTTTACCCGTTTGAGTTCGTGGTCACCGCGGACCGCATCTTGCAGTTTTTCGAGAAACAGAACGAGTGGCGCGTCATCTGGATGAAACGAGGCCATCCCAAGGATGTGCAGCCCACCTACATGGGAGATTCCGTCGGCAAATGGGAGGGCGACACACTCGTCGTTGACACCACAGGTTACAACGGCAAAGACCTGATCGAACCGGCTGGCGTGGACCATCTAATGAGCGATTCATTTCACCTGCTGGAGCGATGGCGGCGTACCAGCTCCGGGAAGATGGACCTTGAGGTGACGTACTACGATCCCAAAGTGTGGGGCGACAAGCCGTGGGGAGGATTGAAAAAGCAATTCCTGCTGCAGCGCAATCTGCAGCTCATGGAAGCCTTCTGCACCGCGGAGGACAACGCCAGATTCGACGAGTTTGTCAAACCGCTGCTCCCGCCGCCCGGAAAATAATCGCGGGGAAATCTTGCGAATAATTTCTTCGCGCCTTCTTAGCTCTTGGGCTTGACGAGTCGCGGGCTGTCGTCCTTCACCCGGTCGAACACGATGATCATGGATCCCACTTCGGGATTGGGGGCGTTGGCGCTCCAGTTCATCCACGTCAAAGTTTTTCCGTCGGAAGAAACCTGCATCAGGACGCGCTCATCCTCCACGCCCGCGGTCATGCGCTGGCGAAAGACGGTATAGCGGTCGGCAAGCCACATGGACACCGTTTGCGACTGGCCATTCGGGCCTTGCGGGTCCTTGTAGATTTGCTTGCCGTCGAGCTTGAACCAGTAGGTGTGCGATTCGTTGCCCACACCTTTCCATGGCAGATCCCAACTCTTCGGCGGATACGTCTCCCAAACCGTGTGCTGGATGCCGCCATCGATCACTGCGTATTCCTGCGTCCAGGAGGGGTCGCGCATCTGTCTGAGCCTGGGGCTGGACTTGTCGAGATTGATTCTCCATGTCCCGATAATCGGAAGGCCGGTTGGATCCGGGGCCTTCAGTTCGGGTTGGGGTGCTTGGCCGAGAGCCGTTCCCCCAATCGACAGCGCCAACGCCGCCACGGCGGCAACGCTCCAGACACGCCGTACCAATGTGTTCATTTTGAATCCTCCGCTTCGCAGGTCCAAATATTGCGCCCGCAGGTCAGTGGTCTTTCGTAATCAGCTCGAAGCCGATGATGATACCCGCCACTAGCTGCCGAAGTGTACCACGAGGGCAATTCCGCTGTCCGTTGCATCGCCAAGGGACCAAAGCGTACGGGGCCAGATTTATATTTCGCTTTATGTTCGCCTTGATGTATATTGCCCTGCGTCATGGGTGCAGAACTGGATTTTTACTTCCTACGGACGGTTGGGAAAATGAAGAGGCTTCCGCGCAACAATGCAAAAATGATCGGGTCGCCAAACAAGAAAGTACCCGCAAGGCGAAATCAGATAAGGCGGTCATCCCCAACAAGGGGATTGGCTAGCGAAAGCGGCGCCACTGCGAAAAGTTCATCGCATTGGCTTCTCAAATTTCTCTTCGCGGTGTACGTCCTGGCCATTATTTGGACGTCCTTGGCGTACGCAGCCGAACATGGGATCACGGAATCGCCAGTTGCTGCCTCTGTCGGTCTACTGCGGACAACTCCCAGGCCGAACAGGCGAGTGCGCCTCACGGCCTACGTTCGGAGCGCCGCCGAAGTCGCAGGCGTTAATCCTCGAGTCGCGCAGTGGGTCGTATCTCACGAGTCGCAATATCATCCTGAAGCAACCGGGGATGGCGGTGAAAGCCGGGGGCTCTGGCAGATCAACCGCTTCTACCACCCGGAAGTCAGCGACGAATGCGCCTATGACGCGGAATGCTCGACCGATTGGGCCTTACAGAGGATTTTGGACGGCAAGATCAATGAATGGACCACATGGAAGTACTGCCGCGCATGGTTTGAAGACTGCCCGTTCTAGACCGCTCATGGATCGCTACAAAAAAACGGCGACAGGACCCCGCTGATCTACCTGGGACCTGCTTTTGTGGCAAATTCGTTGTGCCCAGGGCAGGAGAAGCATACGATGTGCGAGCTAGAGTTCCCAATCGCGCATTCAGGCTAATATCTAACAAGGAGCAAATGACCAACATGAAAATTACTGGCAACACAATTCTGATCACGGGCGGAGGGTCCGGCATCGGTCGAGGACTTGCAGAAGCTTTTCACGCTCTCGGAAACCAAGTCATCATCGCTGGACGTCGCAAGCAAGCGCTCGACGAGACCACTGCCGCCAATCCGGGCATGAAGTCGGCCACGCTGGACGTCGAAAGCGGTGGCAGCATCCGTGCGTTTGCGACACAGGTGGCGAAGGACTACCCGACCCTGAACGTGCTGATTAACAACGCGGGGATCATGCGGCCGGAAATATTGAAGAACCAGAACGAGGACCCGGCCGACGCGGACGCCATCGTTACTATCAATTTGCTGGGTCCAATTCGGCTGACGGCAGCGCTGCTGCCGCACCTGCGGAAGCAGCCGCGTTCCGTAGTCATGAACGTCTCGTCAGGGCTGGCGTTTGTTCCGCTGGCGCTGACGCCGACCTATTGCGCTACCAAGGCGGCCATCCATTCGTATACGCAATCGATGCGCTATCAACTTAAGGGGACGACGACGGAGGTTCTGGAGCTGGTGCCTCCTTACGTGCAAACGGATCTCATGGGCGGGGCTTCCGATCCTCGGGCCATGCCACTGGGCAAATACATTGCCGAGGTAATGGAGATTCTGACCAATCAGCCTGCGGCGACAGAGATCTGCGTCGAAAACGTGAAGGGCTTTCGATTCGCTGCGGAGAGCGGTCAATATGACGCGGTCTTCAATGGTCTAAACGACGCCATGTCGAAGGCCGCGACTTAAGGGCCGCGCCAATCCGGTAGGCAGTTGTAGCGCGGACTTTGCTTTGGAGGGTATACGTGTAATGCCCTCTCAGTCCCAAAGTCCTTCTGATCTTTCACTAGTCCCCGAGTAACCGGATTTTCCGAGACTGATGCAGGCGAGTCCAAACTGAGTCCAAGAGAAGCCAATCTCAATTGCCCGTGTTTCGCATAAGCGACGCCGTTTCAACGTAGGATTGGAATGCTACGGGCCTCTGAGAAGCAACGCGGCTTGAAGAAAGTTGTCCAAAATCCTGTTTCTTACCAATCTGGGCTTTTCTGGGGCCAGCGCCTGTGCAGAAGCATCTAAGCAGGTGGGATGCGAACTAATATGAAACGAAACATAAAACTGAGATCGGAATCCGAGCCTCGACCAAAGGAAGCTGCCGTTGACCGTGTAGACGAAGCCTCGCAAGAATCGTTTCCGGCGAGTGATCCTCCTTCATGGACAGTCAGCACCGGCGAGAAAGGGAGCAATACCGGGCAGGATTCGCCCAAGGCTAATCCCAAGACGCGGGGCTGTACCACGTCATTCATAATGCAGGAACGAGGCGAAATAGGCGGAGTGTGTGGCGAGCTACAAACGGACCCAAAGGAAGAGTACGTACAGCCTGACAAAGAAAAAGAGGCCGGTGGCGAAGGATAGCCCACTCCCACCGTTTTTTGTGCGATTCAATGAGGACTCCCCAAAGTTCGAGACGTCCCCTGCAAATGGAAATATGGACGAAACCTGGAAATGAGGCCCTTGGCGGGTGGCTCATCCTTGCGAAGCAAGGGTGGGTCGTGGAGGTGACTTCAAGATTTCTGTCCAATTTTCGTCAATAGGTGCCTCTTCGCAAACGCGTGACCTGATCCGCTCTTTAGGTATCTCTCGAGTTTTTCCGCAAGATGTTTTTCGGGTAGCGCGACATACACAACTAGGTCCCAAGGTTTGAATTTATTGGTGTGAATTGATTTTCCGGCATTGTGTTCGCCGAGGCGCTTCCGCAGGTCTCCGGTCAAGCCGATGTAGGTTTGATCGGGACGGACTTTGCTTTGGAGGATATACGTGTAATACATCCGCCTTCGCTCCTACCGAGCTTCGGCGGACGATGTGACGGCCCGCCTTCGCTTGCCGGACTGGAATTTGCGGATCGTAGCACGGGTTAGGTGGCGACAGTTGAATGTTGCGTTTACATTTGGTGCTACGGCGGGCACCAGCCTTCGCGCAAGATATGCTGCGGCTGGCGAGCCAGCCATAGCGCGCTTTGTGCGCGACGGCTGGTGGAGGCGGGGGGAGTCGCAGGCGCTTTATGCCTGTCCTGAGCGGAGTCGAAGGGAACCGCTGACCAGCGATGCCTTTTTTGCGCGGGACCAACCTTTCAATTGATTCTCTCGCCGCCGCGCGGAAGAAAGCGTTTCATGCTCTTCTTTCCACGCCATGCGTACAGGACGCCGCAAACCGGTCCAGTTTGCTCCTTTGACTTGGTTATGCTCTTCGAGGCGGCGCTGCGGGTCATCGGTCACGCCAACATAGAAAGATCGGTCGGCGCATTCGACGATGTAACAGAAAAACATGTGCCCTTCGACTCGCCCCAATAGGGCTCGCTCAGGACAAACTTTTGCCAGCCAAAAGTTTGGAGGCGGGGGGAGTCGAACCCCCGTCCGAAAAGCGCAACGGCCAGAAGACTACATGCTTATCGCATTCGATTTGTTTCGCCAGCCCCGCTTGGAACGCGCAAGACGCGTGGCCGGCTAGTCCGATTTTTCTCGCCGATCAACCACGGACCGAGGTCAATCGGCCAGCCCGCTGTGTGACGCCTCGATCCAAGCCCACGGGCGAAGCTTGGGGAGACGGGCTAGCTAGGTTTTTCTAGGCAGCCAAAGCCAACTCAGTGTTGGCAGTTCTGTTTTTCCACCCGATTGCGGGCAGGTGGCGCCCGGCATGCCTTCTGGTCGCGACAGCTTCCGTCGAAGCCGTTTCGCCCCCATACATTCATCATATCACCCGCCTCCGTTGCCCGTCGAATGCGCCTTGCAGGCTCCGCCCCGCCTGGAACCGCCGCGGCGGCTCGCGCAGCCACTAGGTCACACCTCGCTACGTGCCTCTATCGAGCCTGTTGACAATGCTTTTAGCGGCTCTTGATAATTGAGTTAGGCCTATCCCAAAGCGGGGGCGCGAAGCATGACACGGAACCCCAATGAGATCGAGCAGGCTGTTTCCCGGACGCTGCGGGACAGTCTGGATAAACTTCAGCGAACCACCGAAGAGCTGAACCATGCGGTCAATGACTTGGTCTCCGCCTGCGCGAGCACCCGGCCGACCAATTCGCTGCCTCCCATGCTGCGCGCGCAGACCGCCGCGGCATCGCTCTCGGCATCTCTCGAGGTGTTGTCGCGATTCGTCACCGCAGCCCTGCAGCCGGCGTTGCGCTCGCCTGCCGAGCAGCAGGCGGTGGAGTTCCTCGAGCCCTCCGCACCGGAAGTCATTTCCGAGACATTGATGGAGTCGCAGCCCAAGGAGACGTCCGCGGAACTCCAGGCATCCAATATGGTGGAAGAGGGTGCGCCTATCGAGGACGAGGTTGCGCCCGAGGCGGAACCCATCATGGCGAAGCCCCTCGTGGTGAAACCCCCCATGGTGGAGCCCATGGCGGAAGAGGATGCGCCCGTGACGATGGAATTTGCCGCGGGGCCGTCTTTCTCTGATACTGTTGTGGATCTGCCGCCGGAGACGGTTGCGATTCCGGTAACAGTCCCCGAGCCCGAGCCGCAGAGGTTTGACGTCTCGGCGCTGGATCAGCCTAACCGCGACCTGCATAAGCGCGCCGACCGCGTCGCCAAAGTGGCGATGCAGGATATCAAGATGCTTCGCCCGGAGCAGGTGAAGCTCGGAAAAGAGCACAAAGACCTGTGCACGCGGTTGCAAGATGACATCGAAAAGGCCCACAAAGAATATGACAGGCGATTTCACGCCATCCTTGACCACCCGGTGGATTACTTCTATAAACGGATGGTGGAGATTCTGGGCGACGGCGATGCTGAAGCCTTGGGCAAATATCCGTATTCTTCACCGGTGCTGCGGCGTTAGCTTGATGTACGCAGACCAACGCCTGACAAACCGCCTTCGGCAATCGCGTACCTCCCAAAATCTTGCGCTCGGACTTCTGCCAAAGAGTTTGCTTTGGGCGGGCATACTGTTGGCTTGTTTGTCGTTCCTGCCGTCGCTTGCAAATGCCGGAGCGCAGACGAAATCCCCGACTCCCAAGGCGCCGGCGAAGACGGCAAAGAAGCCCTCCGCCAAAAGCTCCCCGGCGGAGCCTTCCGCCGCCGCTGCGGACAGCCAGCTCGAACAGTTGGCCCGCGGGCTTCACGATCAATCTACCGCTAGCCTTTACGATCAGCTTTCGCAATTTGCCGTGCAGCATGACAAGACCGCCCTGGGGGCACGCGCGGCGCTGGCCTTGGGCTACTACGACTTGACCCACAAAGACTTTGTCGCGGCGCGGAAATGGCTGGAAAAAGCCTCGGCCGATCCGCTTCTCGCGGACTATGCGCTCTATTTCCTGGCGCAGACGGATCGCGGCACTGGCGCAAACCTTGCCGCCCTCGACGAGTTCTCGCAATTTCGCCGGGAATATCCCGACCATGTGATGACCGACTTGGCCGTCGAGGCATTGGCCCAGGCTGCTCTTGCCGCCGACCGGCCGGAAGCCGCGGTCGTGGCCCTCGATGGTTATCCGCAAACCACCACCAAGGCGTCGCTGGTTTTGTTGCGCGCGCGGGCGCGCGAAAGTGACGCCGCCGCGAAAGGTGAAAAGCCCTTCGCCGCCACCACCGACTACCTCGACGTGGTTTACCGCTTTCCGCTCAGCGATGAGGCCAAGTCCGCGGCGTACAAGATTCCCATCTTGCAGTCGGCCCTCGGAGATCAGTTTCCTGGTGTCCCCTTGCAGACGGAGATAACCCGCGCCGAAACGTTCTATAACGCGCAACGCTGGAGCGATCTGAAATCGGCTTACAAGATACTTCTCCCCAAGCTCTCTGGGACCGCGCACGAGCGGGCCGTATTGCGCATGGCCCAGGCCGATGCCCAATCGGCAGCGGGTTCCGGGGCGATGGCTTCACTGGAGATTACCGATCCCTCGCTGGATGCCGAGCGCCTGAACGCGATCGCCCAGTTATACCGTTCGGCCAAGGTCGAAAGCGACATGCTGGCGGTCGCCGAAAAACTGGCCACGCAGTATCCCCAGAGCCCGTGGACCGAGCAGGCTCTGTTTGAGACGGGAAATTACTACTGGACAACCCTCGATCGCGACCACGCGGTCGGGTATTACCAGCGCGTGGTCTCGTCCTTCCCGGCGACTCCCGATGCCGGCACGGCGCACTGGCGGATTGCCTGGACGGCATACATGAACCGGCAAGACGACGCCGCAGGCCTGTTGGAACAGTATATTCAGCAGTACCCGACTTCATCCTATGTTGTGGATGCCCTTTATTGGCTGGGACGCATCAATGAGCGCGGCGGAAACGTGGCCCATGCGCGCAGCTTTTACGTCGCCGCCTTGCAGCGCTTCCCGCAGACTTATTTTGGCCAGCGTTCCGGCGAGCGATTGCGCGAGATCGGTCGCGAGCCGCTCAATCCTGCGGAATTTTTGTCCGTGATTCCTCCCGCCGTGCAGCTCGACCAGTTTGGCGAAACCCTGCCGCCCGCCGCGGAACAGCCCTGGGTGCGGGCTCAGGCGCTTCGCAGCATCGCCTTCGACAGTTCGGCGGAGTTGGAGTTGCGTGCCGCCTACTCCGCGACGCACGCCCCGCAACTTCTGCAGGCCGTGGCCGATGCCGCGGTCGCCGCCGGTCACTACGGCGCGGGCATCATGGTCGTGCGGCAGATGGTGCCCCAGCTCGAGGCGCGGCAGTTTAATGAGGTGCCCGACCAGATTTGGCGCGCCGGTTTTCCGTTGCCGTATCGCACGCCCCTGGAGCGCGAGGCGCGCCGTAACCATATTGATCCCATGCTGGTCGCCGGCTTGATTCGCCAGGAATCGGCCTTCGCCTCCAACGCCGTGTCCTGGACCGGCTGTTGTTTCGGGTTGATGCAGGTGAAAACTTCCACCGGCGCCGATCTGGCGCGTCGCTTGAAGTTGCGGTTTTCCCGCGCGCTCCTGTTCGAGTCGGAGTACAACCTGCGCCTTGGGACGTATTATATTTCCGGCCTTCTGGCGTCCTACCCCGCGCCGGAATTCGCTTTGGCGGCCTACAATGCCGGCGAAACGCGCGTGGCCCAGTGGACCATGGGGCAAAAGTACGACGAGACCCCAGAATTCGTCGAATCGATTCCTTTTACGCAGACCAGGGATTACGTGCAAGTCGTTTTGCGCAATGCCGAGCTCTATCGCCAGGTTTATGGCGGCGCCGTTTCCGCCGAGTCACAGCCCTCGGCCTCTCCCACGCCATGAAAATCATTTCGTTTGCCTTGTGATAAGCTGCATCTCGTAAGTGAACAATATCCGTGCCATCTAATTTGCTGAAATACGAAGCGTCACTGGATCCCATCGAATGACAACTCCGCTCGAAGCCAACGTCGCTGCCAAGGGAATCGCGCAGGCCGCGCGAAGGATGCTTTCCACGCGCGCCGATCATTTCACCGAATCGGTGATTCGCGAGATGACCCGCTTGGCGTTGCAGCACGATGCCGTCAATCTGGCGCAGGGATTTCCCGATTTTGCGGCCCCCGCTGAAATCAAGGAGGCCGCGCGCGCCGCCATTGCCGCCGACGACAATCAATACGCCATCACCTGGGGCGCCAAACCCCTACGCGACGCCATCGCCGCGAAGTTCGCGCGCACCCAGGGCGTCACCGTGGATCCCGAGCGCGAAATCACCGTCACCTGCGGCTCCACCGAAGCCATGATGTCCGCCATGATGGCCGTCATCAACCCCGGGGACGAGGTCGTCGTCTTCGAGCCCTTCTACGAAAACTATGGCCCCGATGCCATCCTTTCGGGCGCCACCCCGCGCTTCGTGCGTTTGCATCCACCGGAGTGGAGTTTCGATCGCGACGAGTTGGCCCGGGCTTTCGGACCGCGCACCAAAGCCATTATTGTCAATACCCCCAACAATCCCACCGGGAAAGTTTTTACGCGCGAGGAACTCGAATGCATCCGCGACCTTTGCGTTCGCTGGAATACATTCGCCATCACCGACGAGATCTACGAGCACATCCTCTATGACGGCGCCACGCACATCTCCATCGCCTCCTTGGAGGGAATGCGCGAGCGCGCCATCACCATCAACAGCATGTCCAAGACCTATACCGTCACCGGATGGCGCGTCGGCTGGGCCATCGCTGCGCCCGGCCCCAGCGACTCCATTCGCAAGGTGCATGATTTCCTCACCGTGGGCGCCGCCGCGCCGCTGCAGGCCGCCGGAGCCATCGCCCTGCAATTGCCCGAGAGTTATTACCTGCGTCTGGCCGAAAGTTACCGCGCCAAACGCGACCGCATGCTGGCCATCCTCGCCCAGGCCGGTTTTATGTGCGTGAAGCCTGCCGGGGCCTACTACATCATGACCGACATATCGCCGTTCGGATTCGCGGATGATATGACCTTCGCCCGCCACATGGTGGAAAAGATCGGCGTCGCCGTGGTGCCCGGTTCCAGCTTTTACAACCGCGCCGCCGACGGCAGCCGCCAGGTCCGCTTTACATTCTGTAAAACCGATGCCACGCTTTCCGCCGCCGCTGAACGTCTTTCCCGTTTAAGGCCGCCCGTTTAAGGCCGCCCGCTAAACCCGCAAGTACCGCGCAATCCGTCGCCGCCGGTGTGCTAAAATGCGGCGCGCAAAAAGGAGACCAAGTCGCATGGCCATGGAATTCGACCTGATCGCGCCCAGCACGCACTTGGAAGAAAACGGCGCGGGTGAGAGTATCGACATCGGCGCGAGCACCACGCGCACATTTCTTTGCACCATGATCATCACCGAGCAGATTGAGCAGGAGTCCATCGATATTTCCATCTGGGGTTCGGCCGACGGGCAGAATTGGGGCGCCAAGCCCATCCTCAAACTGCCGCAGCGTTTTTATCGCGGTGAGACGCGCGCCGTGCTGGAACTGGTGCTGCGGCCGGAAGTGAAATGGATCCGCGCGCAATGGGAATTGAACCGCTGGGGCCGCGTGGCGCCGCTTCCCATGTTCGAGGTGGGTTTGCGCTTATCGGAAGTTCCGGCTATGCCGCAGCCGGTTGCCCTGCAGGCTTCCGCCATCGGATAAACCCCTCGGATAATCGGAGCTAAATTCCGTCAGTGGGAAGTGGCGGGCGTTGGCGAGGAACTGTCCGCCGGCCCGTCGTCGAGCCCGTGCAGAATCTGCTGTCGTGTTTGCCGCGCCTGAGCCGCCTGGGGGCTATTGGGGTCGAGCTTGAGGAAGGCGTTCAAGTCCTCGACCAACTTCGCATAGTTGTGCGTCCGGCCGTGGATATTGGCCAGAATCAGATAGGTCTCCGGATGGTCGGGCTGAAGTTTCGCCGCCGCCGCCGCACTCTCTTCTGCGTCAGCCAGGTTGTTCAATCCATAGGTGGCGCGAGCCAATTCAAATTGCCCTTGCCAGCTGTTGGCGTCAAGTTCCACAGCCTTGCGCGCGGCCGGCTCCGCCTCGGTAAACCGTCTTCCGTCGGTCAACAGCTTGGCCAGAATGTAGTAGCCTTCCACGTAACTTTCCTTGCTCAGATCGATGGACTTGCGCAGAGATTCCTCGGAGCTGGCGGCATTGCTTAGCTTCATGTAAGCGACGCCCATTTGCCCGTAGGCCTCGTAGTAGCCGGAATAATCTTTGATGGCCTGTTGAAATTGTTTCAAGCTGCCCTGATAGTCCGATTTCTGATAGAGCAAGCCCAGACCTTTTTCCATGGCGTCGTGCGCCTTGCGGGGAATGGAGAGTTCGCGGGCGGAAATGATCGGACTTCCCCCGATGGTCTCCGCGCGCGTTCGATGCAGTTCCAGTTGTAAGCCGGAAAGGTTAGTAGTGAGGTTAATCTGCTGGTCGATAGGGTCGAAACCCGCCAACTCAACGATCACGTCGTAGGTTTGCGCGGGCAAATTGTTGAAAGTGAAACTGCCATTCTGGCTGGTGAAGACCTGACCCACGGAAGGACCGTTGAATTGGCGAAGTTCCACCATGATGTCTTCCAAGCCTTCATTGGTCTGTGGATCGCGCACCGCGCCCATGATGCTGAGACGGCCTCGCTGCCCGCCAAGTCCTTGTTGCGCGGCCAGCGGCAAAGACGCCACCAACACTAGAAGGGAACCCAGAAGCAATCCAGGAAGGCGTCGGATCATTCCATACCCTCGAGCGGAGTGAATCTACTCTAGCACCCATTAGATGCTGAGTAAACTTCGCAAGGACACAGAAGGACGTAGAAAGACACAGCTCCGCATGGCGGGCTCATCCTGGTCAGATGGTCAGATCCACCGATTCGCGATATTGCGGCAGGATGACAGGCCAGTGGAATTGCGATTGCACGGCCGACTGCAACGCCGCGGACGCTGCCGGTTCACCGTGTACGAGATAGAGCCGCCGCGGCGGGGCGGGGAAGCCGGCGAGCCAGCGCAGCAGTTCGCTGCGGCCGGCGTGCGCCGAAAACTGCCGCAGGTTCACGACTTCGGCGCCAACGGGCACGACTTCGCCGTGAATGCGAAGATACTTGGCGCCCTCTTCGAGCGCCCTGCCGCCGGTGCCCTCGGCCTGGAAGCCGCACAGCAGCACGCAGTTGCGCTTGTCCGGAAGTCGCTGCGCAAGATGATGCATGACGCGCCCGCCGGTGGCCATGCCGCTGGCGGAAATGATGATCGCCGGCGTGTGAACGTCGTTGATCTGTTTGGACTCCTCCACGCTGCGCATAATGTGCAGGTTGTGCGCGTCCAAGGGATTGCCCTTGGCCTCGTCGGCGGTGAACTGGCGGTCGTGATCTTCGTGATGGCGCAGGTAGAGATCGGTCACACTGATGGCCATGGGGCTGTCGATGTACACCGGCAAAGCGGGAATGCGTTGTGCGTCTTCGAGCATACGGACGTAGTACATCAGAAGCTGCGTGCGATCCACGGCAAAGGCCGGCACCACGATGACTCCGCCGCGCTTGGCGACGCGATTGATGACTTCGGCAAGGGCCTGCTCGGGGGGCGGGTCCGAGGGATGGTCGCGATCGCCGTAGGTGGATTCGCAAAGCACCACATCGGCGCGCGGCGGCGTTTCCGGATCGTTGAGGATAGGTTGATTGTAGCGGCCCAGGTCGCCGGAGAACAGCACCGTCATGGTCTTGCCGTTTTCGGTGATCAGCAGTTCCAGACTGCGGGCCCCGAGGATGTGGCCGGCTCCGTGGGGACGCACCAGGAATTCCGGACTGATGCGGTATTCGCCCCGGCTGGGAATTTCCGCGAAGCGCGTGAGAGTGGCCATGGCCTCCTCCTGCGTATAAAGCGGCAGCGGGGGCTTGTGGGAGCTGTAACCGCCCGCGGCGGCGTGGCGGGCCTCTTCTTCCATCAGGTGGGCGGAGTCCGGCAGGAGCAGGGAACAGAGCTCCCGTGTGGTGGCGTTGGAGAGAATCGGCCCGCTAAAGCCGTCTCGTACCAGGCGCGGCAAATAACCGGTGTGGTCGATGTGCGCATGCGTCAGCAGCGCCCAATCGATCGTGGAGGGATCTTCAGGCAAGCGCTCCCAGTTGCGCTGTCGCAAGACCTTGCCGCCTTGGAAGAGCCCGCAGTCCACCAGTAATCGCTTACCGCCGGCTTCGACAAGATATTTCGATCCAGTCACCGTGCCGGCAGCGCCGAGAAATGTGAGTCGTGGCATAAGCCCGGTATTGTAAGCGAGGACGGCTCCATCTCGCGCCCTATGAATGAACCGCATGTGAGAAGTTGATGGCGCGGAATGGCGCAGGATGGCGCGTGGTTTGACGCCGCCTTGGAGCGGGGTATAATTCGCTTAGCCGTTTTCGGTGGGGCCGTGGCGCAGTTGGAAGCGCGCCTCGATGGCATCGAGGAGGCCGTGGGTTCGAATCCCATCGGCTCCACCAATGATTCCCAGCATGTTTTTCCACGTTTATATCCTGCGGAGTACAACCACAAAGCGGTATTACATTGGTCAGACACAAACGTGCCGAATCGGGTCAAACTGGCAGGGGGTACTACGCGTCAGTACCATTTGCCAATCTGGTTACTTCGCGAGAAAATAAGAGATAGGCGAGGGAACATCTCGCGGGCTTGTGGTGTCTAAATTCACAGGGAGCTTTCCCAGCGGAGCGGCCAGGTTGTTTGCGGGGGAGCAGAGAGGCGAGTCGGCGTGTCCGATTTGGCTCACGTCTTATCTTGGGCTGAGGACGAAGCCGAGCTGACGTCGGAGTTGCGCAGCGGCTCGGAGGCAGCTTTTGACTGGCTGGTCACACACTACCACGGGCCGGTATTCGGGCTTGTGGCCGGCATTTTGTGCGATCGCAGCGAAGCGGCCGACGTCACCCAGGAGGTCTTTCTAAAGGCCTTCCGCGGAATTCGCGGATTTCGCGAGGGTAGCTCGTTACGCACATGGTTATACAGAATCTCTGTACGCGAAGCGCTGAATCACAAACGATGGTTGTGGCGCCATTTGCGCCGCATGAACCCCATCGAATGTGGCCAGGACGGCGCGCCCATCGACGTCCAGACCCACGAACCCTCGCCGTTCGATCTGCTGGCGAGCCACGAGGTGGAACAGACGGTCCGCCATGCACTCGGCCAATTGGCGGAAGTTTACCGGACGGCGGTCATCTTGCGGGATATCGAGGGTCTTTCGTACGAGGAAGTGGCCGAAGTTTTGGATGTCTCTGTGGGAACGGTGAAGTCGCGCATTCTTCGGGGCCGCCGCGCTCTGCGCGAGATACTCGAACCGGTGTTCAAAGTTCACCGCGCACCCGTGGAAAGTAAGGTTGTTTCCTCGCACTCGGCTTCCCAGCCGGATGCCCGGATGGAGGTTGCCCATGACATGCGCTGAAGTTCGACGATTGGTGCCGGGATATCTGGATGGCGCTTTGCCGGAGCGCATGAGCCGCGACGCTCACGCGCGCATGGGCCAGCATTTGGAAAATTGCCTGGACTGCCGCCAGGAGCTTGAACGCTACGTGCATTTGTCGGCCATGATGTCGACTGTTGGCTCGAACCCGCCTCCGGCAAACTTGGGCTTGGATATCCGCGTCGCGGTGGCGCAGGCTCGCGCAGCGCAGGGATTCCGCAACCACATCGGCCGCTGGAGGAACCGCATCCAGTTGGTTGTCGAGAATATTCTGGAACCGCTGGCCGTTCCCGCTACCGGCGGACTGTTGGCGGCCCTGGTGGTGTTTGCAATCGTTTCCCATCAATTCCTGGGCTTGGCCATGCCGCTGGTTACCACGGCCGACCTGCCGCTGCCGGCGAGCCTGCTGCAACCCGCGCGCCTCGAGACGCTGGCGGGATTCCAGATGTCGGGAATCAAGGAATCGACGCCTGCCGGTGAGCATGGCCTGCTGGTCGAGGCAACCGTGAGCGCAGCGGGCGAAGCGGTCAGCTACCGTGTCATCTCCGGCCGCATGGATTCGGCCATGCAGCGCGAACTCGACCAGGTCCTGCTGTTTTCGCGATTCCGTCCGCAGTTGAGTTTCGGCCGGCCTTTGTCGGGCGGGCACGTGGTCCTGAGCTTCAACACCATCAGCGTCCGTGGCTAGGGCGGCATTGCGATCGTTGCTTTGCGCAAGCATTGGCCAAGCCTGCAGGCTCGCCCGGTCCTCCCACTCTTGCGGCTATCTGGTAGTGTCCTAATTTGCTTTTGTTCACCGTCGGTTTCCGTTGAGTGCGGCATTTAACGTGCTCCGTATCCATTCAGAGATTGTTTGCTTGGCAGCCCGTGCCGCTGCTTCCATTGCTTTTACGTCGTCAGGCGAGAGACGCACGTTAACGATTTGCCCCTTAGCTTCGCCCTTTGGGAGTTTCGGCCTTCCGACTTTCCTAGCTTTCTTCTGCTGTGCCACGGCTTCTAAACTCCTGTACGATTGCTGCTCTGACTGCCTCTACTGCTGACGTGATAGGCGCGACGTGCAAAACAGTGACATGTTTTCTTTTCTTCGGGCCCTCCGCCTCATGCGACCAAGCGTAGGCTCTCGCCGCTTTCGGATGACCGTGTAACTCAAAAACTTCTACAATGCCTTCCCACACCGTTCTTCCTTGAAACGTTTCCTTTACCGGAACGCTCTCGACATGCCGCGATTCAACGCCGTGTAAACGCCGAATCACGTCTTGCAGTTCTTCGATATAACTCAAGCCGCTGCCTCAATCAGATTCCCTACAGTCCAGAAATCCCGCGCGATCCCTGCTGCCATAGCAGGAGTAGCACGAAGCGTGTTGTGCCGCTTTACGAAATTGTAGTAGGCGAAATGGAGCGCGACCGCTGCCTCAAAGTTTTCTAGTTTCTTGCTGAAAGCATAAGTCAGGCGAGTCAAACGGCGCATGTGCAAGCGCGTCGTGCCATTCAGGCGCTCAACGTGACTAGTGGAAGCCAAACGCAAGTCGGGAAAGCCACTGACTGATTTCTTTTCGGTAACGACGATCTCAGGTGCACTGAACCGACGCTCAGGAACATGCGAATCGTCCGTGATATAAGTCTTGATAATTTGAGCGAAGTCAACGTCCGCTCCGAAATTCATCTCGATTGCGTCCACATACGCTCTCAGGGCATCACTGGAGATTTGCACGCGATTGCGCATCCGAGACGCTACGTCCGCAACAAAGGCGTTAGCAGTTGGCAAATCGCGCTTGCCGCATTTGAAAGACGGAACGATTTTAGTATCGGAGTCTATCGCGCAGAATGTCCATACATCGCCAAGCTCAAGGCTATCGTCCGGCGTGCAGTGACGCTCTTTCTTGCCGATAAACCCCCATATCTCATCAAATTGCAATTGGCGGCATGGCAGATTGCGCATCTCCACATCCAGCACTCTTGCGCAGCCTTTCCCCACGCGAACGCCAAGCCGCATAATCGTGTCCCGATGAACGCCCGTTATCCGCTCGATTGAGCGAATGCTTGAGCCTTCTGCCAATGCGCTGATTACCGCGATTTGCTTGTCAGTGTTCAGGATGTTAGCCATGTGCGCTCTCCCTATGGCTATTACTGTATTACAGTAATTAGGGCTTGTCAAGAAGTATTGTTGTGTTACACTATTTATCTATGGCAGAACCAGAACGTGACGATAAATCCGAGCACCAAACCAGACCAGAAGAAAGCAAGCAGGAACGCAAGCAACTCCTTAAACTTCAAAGAGATGAGACTCTCTCCCCGCTCGGACTGCTGACCGCTTATGCGCTCGTTGTCGGCACGTTCATCGCCTTCGGCGTACTCGCTTCTTATAGCGGCCATAAAAATACCCTAGAGATTTTCTTTATTGTCACCCTCATCTTAGTTCTTGCGATACCCGTAGGCATCGTTTGGTATTTCCTCTCTTTTCTCCCAAAGACAACCTCAGAAAAACTCACGCCCAGTAAACAAAGTCGCTGGGGCAGATTTACGCAATCTTCCATTGGCAAGTTTTTGTATTGGTTTGCCTCTAGCCGCATTGGCCGACTCCTTATTCTTACGGTCTATAGCTACGACATTGCCGATGCAATACGTGTGTTTCCACGGCATCCTCGTTTGTCGTTAGCAATGATCGTAGTTTTCTTGGCTCTCCTTTTTGGCTTTGCCATCTCTACGGTTGGTGACATATTCCAAAGAAAAATCAACAAAATATGGGATATTCTGGATGGCCATCTAGAACTTTTCAAAATGACCTCCGACCGCATTACCGCTCTTGCAGAGGGTTGGACTAAGTTTATAGAAGGCACCGAGCCGAGCCATCAAGAAGCACACAAAAGTATCGTCGATGCTCTTAAGGCGATAGATGCCACTACACACGCGATGGCTGACGCGATACATACGCTGATAGACGCCCCCTCCCCAGAATCGGCGAATCGCAAGGACGGTGAAAAGCCTAATAATGGCTGACTCAAATTAGGACACCACCGGCTATCTCGATTCCTTGACGTCGCCCGTATTGCCTTGTAAATTAGGCAGATGCGGAGAGCGCAAACCAGTGCCTCCGTCTGTGCCGTACCGTTGAAATGGCCCGCCCCGCGCGCTGCGACTTCATCGCCGCGCAGCGTGGTGGCAGCAAGGGGTTGTGCCATCTCTGCTCCAGAAAAATATAGCCGGTTGAGTGCGTCGCTCCTGCGGCGCGTAACGTTGTTTTTGCTTGCCGCCGCGCTTTTTGTGCTGACGATGCCGGCGGCGCGGGCGCAGTCCTCGCAGTCGAAATCTTCCGGGCCGGTAAGCGTAGAGGTAAATCCCCAGCTTTTTGCCACTCTATGCTCGCTCTACGCCGCGGGGTTTGCGGCGGACTCAAGTGCCCTCGACACCGATCCCGCCTTCGTCAATTTGTTCGCGCAGCTTCGGCAACTCGATGGCCCGGCCACAATGGCGTTGCGGCAGTATTATCACGATCACGCTCTGGCCGATCCCGGCGCGACCCTGGCGCGTTTCGAGGCCTTTGCTCTGGTGGCCGGTCCGCCGCCCAAGTTTACAATCGTCTCGCCGCGCGAAGAGCTTCCTCCCGACGTCCTGACGCTCGACGGTTTCAGCGAAATCCTGGCCAACTTTTATCAGGAAGCGCAGATCGAACAGCACTGGGCCCAGTTGCAACCGGTCTACGAACGCCTGGCCCAGCCTCTGAACCAGCCCCTCGCAAGCGTGGTGTTCACCGAAACCAGCTACCTGCGGGAGTTGCTGCGCCCCGGTCCGCGTAAGTTCACGGTATACGCGGAACCGCTGGTGGGAACGCGGACAAATTTCCGCAACATCGGCAACGAGTATGTCGTGGTAGCCAACCCTTCACTTGATTCCTCCGATGAAATTCGCCATGCCTTCCTGCATTTCCTGCTCGACCCGTTGCCGTTGCGCTACGCCGATAAACTGGTCGGGCAATCCCCGTTGCTGCAAACCGCCGGGCGCGCCCCGCGGCTGCCCGCCGAGCTGCGCAATGACTGGGCGGCGTTCTATGCCGAATGCCTGGTGCGCGCCGCGGAACTGCGCTTGCAGCGGCTGCCTCCGGAAAAGCTTGCCGCGGAAATGAACTCCGCCGATGCCGACGGTTACGTGCTGGTCCGGCCGCTGGTCTCCGCTCTGACAAAATTCGAGGCCTCCGAGCCGGCCATCAGTCTCTATTTTCCTGACTTGGCGCGCTCCATCGATATCTCCAAGGAGATGGACCGCCTCAAAACCATTGCCTTCAAGCCGGCATCCGACTTGGCAGAAGATTCCGCGCCGGGAACCAGCGCCGCCTCGACTTCGGCGACGAACTTGGATCCCGAACTCGAAGGCTCGCTCGTGGAGGGCGAACGCTTTATCGCCGCGCACCAGGCGCCGGCCGCTGCTGCGGCGTTCCAGCGCGTGCTGGACAAGGTGCCCGGCCAGCCCCGCGCGCTTTACGGCCTTGCGGTGGCGTCCGTGCTGCAGGGAGATGCGGTGCATGCGCAAGATTTATTCGAGCAGGTAGTAGCCGCGGCGCCTTCCGACGCCAATGCATTGGCTTGGTCGCACGTTTATCTGGGGCGGCTGTATGATCTGATGGACAACCGCGATGATGCGTTGCCGGAGTACAACGCCGCGCTGGCCGTTGCCGGCGCCCCGGAGGCTGCGCGCATTGCGGCGCAACGCGGCATCGACCAGCAATACCGGCCCGCGGGGCACGACCCCGCGCCGCAATAACTTGTGTTTTGCATATCGAGTCCAGGAGAGCGCCGAGATGCCCGGCATTTGGGGCCTCCGGAAAATCTAATGACAAGGAGAATGTTGATGAAGCATTTCATCGCGAGAGCTAGCGCGCTGGTCATGGTGGTGGTCTTCTTCATTGCCGTGGGCCAGGCGCAACCCGCCGGGCCTCAGAAAAAAGGCAAGGACGATCAGTCCAAGTCGTTGGGACAAGCGGCCCCGGCTGCTAAAGGACAAGCACTTCCCCCCGGCGTGACCAAGGAAGAGTTGGCGGCCTACAAGGTTGTCTACGACGCCCGCACCGGAGACGAAGCCAAGATCGTCATGGTTGGCGAGGACTTCGTTGCCAAGTACCCCATGAGCATGTACATCGGCGGCGTCTACTCCGAGTTGACCACCGCCTATCTGCACCTCAATCAGACCGACAAGATGCTGGACACCGGCACCAAAGCCCTGGCCATCAATCCCGACAGCGTGGATGTGCTCCCGGTTTTGGCATGGGCCATTCCGCGTGGCGTTAACTCCAAGACGCCCGACGGACCGGCGCAATTGCAAAAGGCGGAGGTCTACGCCCGTCACGGCATTGAATTGCTCACCGCCCTGGCCAAGCCCGATGGGCTCGACGATGCAGCCTTTGCCAAGGCCAAGAATGAAAATCTCTCCATGTGCTACAGCGGATTGGGAACCGCGGACATCAAGCGCGGGAAATACCCCGAGGCGGCCATGGAGCTCGACCAGGCTGTGACTTTGTCCGCGCAGCCCGATACTGTTGACCTGTATCTCCTGGGGTTGGCCGATCAAATGACCAGCCACTTCACCAAGGCCATCGCGGCGTATACCAAGTGTGCCGCCGAGGCGGGACCCATGCAGGCAGGGTGCAAGTCCGGCATCGACGAGACCAAGAAGAAGGCGCAGAACAGTATCGAAGCACCGTAGGAATACGCGCGAACCCATGGTTGTACCTCGGCTCGAGGAACTCGAGCGGGCGCTCGGCCACTCCTTCCGCGACGCGGCACTGGCCGAGCGCGCGCTCACTCATAGCTCGGCGCACAGCCAGGTGGCCGCCACGGCCGCCGATAACGAGCAGCTCGAGTACTTGGGCGACGCTCTCATCGGATTTCTGGTGGCCGAGTATATGGTGACTGCGTTTCCGCATTGGAGCGAGGGGCAGCTTTCCAAGAGCCGGGCGCGCCTCGTTAGTGCCGTGGGGTTATCCGCGGCGGCCAAGCGGCTGGGGTTGGGCGAGCATTTGCGTCTGGGCCGCGGCGAAGAGAAAACCGGCGGCCGGCAAAAACGGGCGCTCCTCGCCGATGCCTTTGAAGCCGTGGTCGCGGCTATATTTCTGGATGCCGGCCTGCCGGCGGCGCGCGAATTTGTCTCCAGGACCTTGCTTGAGGAAGCTGTCAAGGGCGAGGGCCGCCGCCTAGATCAGCCGGACCATAAATCGGCGCTGCAAGAGTTGTTGCAACACCGCGGAATGCCTCCCGCGAATTACCGGATTGTGCGCGAAGAGGGGCCTGACCACCGCAAGACGTTCTGGGTTGAAGTGAGCGTCGCGGAACTGGTAAGCGCTAACGCCAGCGGGTCGACCAAGAAGGAAGCCGAGCAATCCGCCGCCGAAGAGGCTCTCGCCCGGCTCCGGAATGCGCCCGAGGCAGGCACGGAGTAGGGACGAGATAGGGAACGAGGTAACCATGTCTGATGCAGCTCGAGTTGCGGATAGCCAGGCGGTTGTCGCATCGCCGCAGGCCCGCGCGCACACTTCGCTAGGGGAATATATCGAGTCTCTGCTGGTTACCATCATCCTGGCGCTTTTCGGCACCTCCTTCGTCGTTCAGGCCTTCAAGATTCCTTCGCAATCCATGGAGCCCACGCTGCTGGTCGGCGATCATCTGCTGGTCAATAAGTTCATCTTTGGCGGCCGGGGCCACGTGTACGACAAATTTCTGCCCTACCGCGACGTCCGCCGTGGCGACGTCATCGTCTTCAAGTTTCCGTTTCAGGACCATCCGCACTATGTCAAGCGCGTCATCGGTTTGCCCGGCGACCGCGTCAAGATCGTCGAGCAACAGGTGTACGTCAACGGCCAGCGGCTCGACGAGCCCTATGCCTATCACGATCGCGCCGCGCCCTATGATCCATTTCTCTATAATTTTCCGCCTGCCAGCAGCGATGAGCTTCTCTCCAACATGCAGCCCGAGTGGTCCGAGGATATCTTCAACCATATTCACAATGGCGAAGTGGTTGTTCCTCCCGACAAATACTTTGCCATGGGCGACAACCGCGACCATAGCTGGGACAGCCGTTATTGGGGTTTCGTGGATCGCGACGCCATCATGGGCCGCCCCGTGGTCATCTACTGGTCCATCCAGAGTTCCGAATCCGAATACACCGACGAGTCTTTCACCGGCAGGCTGCAGTCGATCTTCAGCGCGCTCCTTCATCTTCCTTCGCAAGCGCGCTGGCAGCGAGTCCTGCGGCCGGTTCACTGAAGCTTGGCGCTTTGTTTTCTGCCTCCGGTTCTGCCACAATTTCAACATTCACCATGAACAAGCGATCCTGGCTGCGGGCGGCCTTGGCGGTGGTCGTGATTCTGCTGTCCGTCGATGGCGGGCTGTCGCTGGCCCTTCATGTCGGCTGGGCCCGGCGGTCTCTGCTCGCGCGGCTGGCCGTGAGCTTTGGCCGGCCTGTGCAAGTCGCGTATTTCGACTTCAGTTTGCTCGACGGGCCCAGGCTCGAAGCGCACTCCGTCACGGTCATGGAAGATCCGCGCTTCGGTGCGGAATATTTCATGCGCGCCGATCAGCTTAGCGCCAGCCCGCGATGGGCGGAGTTGTTGCGTGGCCGTTTCGAATTTGGCACCTTGTCGGTCACCGGCGCCAGTCTCAACCTGGTGCGCGACGCCGGCGGTCATTGGAATATCGAAAGTTGGCTTCCTCCGCCCGGCGCGGCATCCAACTCGGCGGCTTCCGATCCAGCCGGCAACAACTCCCAGGGAGCGCGGGTGGCGTTGCGCCTGGGGCATATCGAAATAGCCAGCGGGCGGATCAATTTCAAGCGCGGCGTGGAAAAACTTTCCCTCGCCTTGGTGAATGTCAGTGGCCGCCTCGATCAGGACACCTCCGGCCGGTGGAGCATCGATCTCCAGGCTCGTCCTGTGCGCGCCTCGGTCGTCATGCAAGATGCCGGCACGCTGCATTTGCGCGGCACCGTCGCCGGAACCTCCGCGCGCTTGCGCCCGGCGGCGCTGGCGCTCTCCTGGGAACAGTCCTCGCTTGCCGACGCCGTCCGCCTGGTTCGCGGCAATGACTACGGCGTCCGCGGGACATTTGCCGCCGAGTTTTCCGCTTCCATCGAGGACTCCGCGGTGGCTTCGCCGGATTGGAAAATCTCCGGCGTATTTCGGCTGGCGGAAATGCATCGTTGGGACCTTACTGCCAGGACCACCGATCCCGCCGTCAATGTGAACGTGACGGCGGCGTGGCGCCCCGGCCAGGTGCGTTTGCAACCGATCCAATGCGTCGTGGAGGCGCCTCATTCGCACCTGACTGCGGTTGCCGAACTGGATTGGCTGCATGGATTTTCTCCCCACATCGAATTCACGGACTCTCGTGTGGGCTTTGAGGATTTGATCGACTGGCGCCGGGCATTTCGCTCCGGAATCTCCGACGGCCTGGCGGCGGAGGGCGCCATCGTTGTGAACGCCACCTTCGCCGGGTGGCCGCTGCGCTTGGAGTCCCTGCGCACGGAACCCCTACACAATGAGGAAGTGGCGCTGGACAGTCCCGGCGCTATCGTTCACGCCGATGCCCTCTCGGCCCCTATCCGCATCGGGCCTATCCAGGCGGTATGGCAGCACAATTCGCTGGTGCTAAAACCGGTTGAGGTGCGTTTGCCAGGAGTGGTTGTTGCGTCGAAAGCGCGAAACGCCGTCGTGCCCGCGCCGCCTCCCTCCGGCGTCTTGAATGTGGCCGCGGTGCTCGGTCCATTCTTGCCCGCGGACTCGCCGGGCAATTGGCCCTATCGCCTGACCGTGAGCGGCGAAACTTCGACTCCGCGAAGTGCGGCATCGCGAACGCGTAAAGAGGCGTCGCCCTGGAGCGACGACAGGAGATCGTTTG
>Ga0207007_1099_pt1 | contig 23907 bp, 20 predicted proteins | sample Alteio_BWMinCont_85_FD_153487 | JGI IMG/M metagenome (GOLD analysis project Ga0207007, IMG submission 153487) | Enriched cells from forest soil in Barre Woods Harvard Forest LTER site, Petersham, Massachusetts, United States -... | ecosystem: Environmental > Terrestrial > Soil > Temperate forest >...
AATGCTTGCGAATTGCGGGCCGCTGCCGTTCACGATGCCATTTCCATTGGCTGAATAGGGCGTGCTTAAGACGGAGAACGGAATCCCGCTATGCCAAAACACAGTTCCCGATACCTGCCAGCCGTTGAGCGCATAGCCAAGAATTCGGTCTCGGACTTTGACCGGCAATTGGTAGACATATTGAGCATTGAGATTGTGCCGGACGTCGTAGTCGCAGGGACCATAGTCCCGTGCTAAGTCGCCCGGGAGAGGGGAAAGGATTCCTCCGGCAGAGAATTGCAGGAATCCGCCGTTTGAGACGGTGTCCATGCAACGGCTCCACGTATAGTTGATTTGCCCCATGAGGCCGCGCCCGATACGCTTCATCGCCGTCATTTGCAGGCCGTTGTAGTGACTATTCGCGCCGGTGGAAAGTTGGCTCACTGCCCCAAACCGGGGATCGGTAGGCTCCCTAAAAGGAAATGGCGCGAAACACGCCTGGCACACGGTTTGATAACCGTTCTCTTGCGTCAGGTACGGCTGGTTTACCGCACGAGTGCCGACATATTGCACATGGATGCTTCCCGTCGTTCCCAACTGACGCTCGAGGCCCACACTCCACTCCATGAAGTATGGCGCATGAAGTTTTCCGTCGGGTACCGCCGTGATAGCGACCGGAGGAAGACACGTTGCGGGATCCGCTTTTGCGGATGCGCAGGAAAGCTGGCCTTGCTGAAATCCCGAAGTAAAGGCCTGATTGGCGGCCACGGTCAAATCAATCGCACTGTTCGGCACTCCCGGAGCGCTCGCCGTACCACCCACCGTTCCCTGAAGTCCGCCCTGGAAAGTTTTGACGTAGGGTGGGTTGAAACCGACTAGATCGGCGACGGTGCCGGGCAATATGTCGCTGAAAATCCCGAAGCCGGCGCGCAGCACGGTCTTGGGTTCAAACTGCCAGGCGATGGCCGTTCTAGGTTGCAGTATTGCGAGGGGCGTCGAGAAAAACACGTTTCCGAGACCGGTTTGAATGGCGGCGTTCAAAGGCTGATTCACATCATGCGAAATAGAATTGAAAGATCCCTTCAGCCGGGCAATCTGTTGATGTGGATTCAACGGATTGGAATTCAGCGTATCTCGTATCCCGAAGGTCCAGGTCAGGCGCTTGGTCACCTTCCAAGTGTCCTGCGCGTAGAGATCGAGATTGAGGAAGTGGAACGGTTCGTTTGCTGAGGTGGGGAAAGTCTTGGTCGCCGTCGATGCAACTCCATAAATATATTGCGGCAGGGTGCTGTAAGTCACGGTTGGAACCGTGCCCTGCCCAAAGTCATAGTCGTTCAGGCGAAAAATCCGGGTATTGGTTCCAAAGCGGAGTTCGTGCGCGCGGCGGGTCCAAGCGAGATTGTCGTTGATAAAGTATCGGGAGGCCCTCCTTCCCTGGACCCAGGTGTTGTCAAGTCCCCCGACACGGGTGAAGGGCGCGTTCGCGCCGCTGCCTTCGAAAACGATGGGAAACGCGGCCAGCGTCCTCGGAAAGTCAGTTGGTTCGAATAGGCTCCCGTACCACGAAAATGCCGGGTTGAAGTAGTTCACAAGATTTTGCGAAAGAACGTGGGTATATCCCGCTGCGATGGAGTACAGCGGTTGAGCGGAGTACGAGTCGAACATGGAATTGATCGGATCGGTGAAGGCAACCTGCACGCCGGTATCGGCCTGAAGGCGGAACCAGGTCGTATTCTTCTCATTGATGTTGTAGTCGATTCGAACTGTCTGTACCTGCTCATGATCGTCGCTGGATCGCGAGATGCTCTGGCGATTAGCGCATCCGTTTCCATCCTGGGCAATGGCGGGCGCGCCTCCGCCCACATCGAACGGGCAGCCAAGTACGGCGAGTGGCGCGCCGCTCGTATTTCCGTAGAGTGAAAACATCTTCTGATAGAAAGGGACGGACTGCGGGGACGGCTTGTAAACGGACCCAGTCACGGAATCGGTGCCCCCCAATGGCAGTTGCCCCAAGACGTAATTTTGAAATGCCGGAGTTGGCACCGTCGTCGGCGTGACGATCGGCAGTGCAATCCGGACCCACTCGCTATCGAAAAAGAAGAAAAGCTTGTCGCGGATAATCGGGCCTCCCACGCTTCCGCCGAAGTGGTTTACCGCGGAGCCTGGTTTGTGATTTCCTGGCGTGGCACTCGTGAAATAGTCGGCAGCGTTGAACTTTGCGCCATTCCACAATTCATAGAAGTTCCCGTGAAACTGGTTCGAACCGGACTTTGTGACGTAGTTGACCTGGGATGCTCCATACCGCCCCTGATCGACAGCATAGGAAAGCGTATTGACCGTCACTTCCGATATCGAATTCAATCCGAGGACGAGGTTTGTCGAGAGTCCGCTATTCAGATTGGTCAGCGGGTCGTTTGTTTCGAGTCCATCGACGATGTAACCGTTCGAGAGGGCGGGCAGGCCATTGAACTCCACGTTGCCGAACCCATTCGTGCCGCCAATAAAATCATTGCTGCTGCCTGCCGTATTGATGAGCGCACCGGTGGCAAATTGCAGAGGGTAAGTCAAATCGCCGCCCGGATTCGGGAGGTTTTCGAGCGCGGGCGCGTCGAGGGTTGTTGATGTGTTCGCATTTTCAGGATTGAGAATCACAGCTTCGCCGCTCACTTCGATGCTTTCCCTGGCTTGTCGGACCCTCAGGATGAAGTCGGCAGTCTGCTTCTGTCCGAGCCCGGCTGTTACAGCATCCATCTGCTCCGGCTCGAAACCTTGTGCATCCACTTTGACCGTGTATGTGCCTGGCTTTAGCTGCGTGAAGTTGAATCGCCCGGTGTCGTCGGTTGCAGCGATTCGTTGTAGTCCGGTCTCCGTGTTGCGAATCGTCACGAGAGCGGCTGGCACCCGCGCGCCGCTTGCATCGCTCACCTCGCCGAGAATTGCGCTGGTTGTCTCTCCCTGCGCAAGCAACTTTCCTGGAAGTACTGTAAGTACAACAACGACGATGAAACCAAAAAGGCTGGGGACATGCCTCCTGAAAGCATGGAAGCGCGGCCCGAGCGTCGATCCTGATGAATTAGGATCTGCCGGCGCTTGAGCGATCGTTCGAGAGTCCATGAAGGAGAGCCTTGATCCATTAACCACAACTAGCCAGCCATATTAATCTAGATTAATAACAAATGTGAAGTATAGTTTACTTTAGGATTCCAGGCCTGCATCAGGCCTGAATTTTCTCAGCCCAATTTCTCAACCATGATTCGGAATTTGACGCCCGCGCGATGCCATCCGATTCGCGGGCCCGGCGTTGCGCGGCGAGCGACACAAAAAGGGTTCCTTGTTCGCCAAGCCTGATCGTCCAGGCGAAACGAAAAAGGGAAAGCCGGGTCAAGCGGCCAGGTGTTAGAATGCAAATCCGAATCCGCATGACCCCGCGCTTGGAAGCGAAATGCGCTCCTGGCAAGAATTTATTTCAGCGTCGGCGAGGCACTCGCAAAAGGGTGGAGGCGAGGAGAGGGCCGCGGTTCATTGCGCGCCACGTTCGTTTTGAATGGATCGTCCAAGCTTGAGAAAAATGAAAAAGGAGCCCTTCACAATGTCGAGTAAACAGAAGGAAATCATGCGATCGGCGGGCACTAGGGTCGTTTTCGGATTGCTGGCAAGTTTCCTTGCAGCTGCGCCTGCCGCATTTGCGCAATATCCCACGCAATCGCAGGTCAGCAAGGACGGGACAGCGGTGATGCTGGAGGATTATGCAAACCCGCCGCTTTCCAACGCGACGCACTCCGGCGCGAATGCCTCCGCCATCGATTACAAAGTACAACTTGGCCGCGTGACGTCGATGCGCGCAGAGCCTGCGAATGCTCCTTTGGCAGCCTCGCGCATTTTCGTCGACGATCAGAGCAGCACGATCTACATACTGGATACGGCAACGAAGAAATTTACTCCCTATCTAAAATTTACGGAAATCTTTCCGAAATTCGCTTCCGATAAAGGAAACGCCACAGGAATTGTTTCCGTCACCTTTGATCCAGCCTACGCAAAAAATGGAAAATTCTATACCGTGCACACGGAGAATCCGGAATTGCCGGGTTCTTCGACGCCCGTCAATACGCAGCTTGCGGGTCTGAATCTCTCGGGCTATACCACAACCGATCGGGTAAATCCGCCGGCTGGCCCCGTGCATCTTGAATCCGTCCTCGTGGAATGGACCGACAGCAATATCAAAAACGCCACCTTCGAAGGCACCGCCCGCGAACTTTTGCGCGTTGGATACGACCGCAATCACCCCATGGACGATACGATCTTTGACCCTCTCGCAAAGCAAGGCAGCGCCGATTATGGAAACCTATATATCGGCGTGGGCGACGGCGCCCAGGGAGAAACACCGGGTCCCTCGCACACCATTCCGCAACAGCTCGATAGTCTTCTGGGGAAAATCTTGCGGATCACCCCGGACATCAATTTGCGCCCGAAAGATATGATGAGTTCCAATGGCCGGTACCGTATCCCATCCACCGGACCGGATCCCAATCCGTTCCTGAATGTGTCGGGCGCGCGGCCCGAGGTTTACGCCTACGGCTTGCGGCACCCGCATCGGTTCGATTGGGATGCGTCGACGAAGACGTTTCTGGTCATCGATATCGGACTGCATTATTGGGAAGAAATCGATATCGTCGCCAAGGGCGCCAACTACGGGTATCCGGAACGCGAAGGCAACGAGCAGCTTTTCGTGGACGATGCGGGAAAGACGGGCAGCCTGGAAACTCCGCCCGTCGCCTTTCCCGATCGCGATCTCTTGCACGTGGACGGCGTCGAGGAGCCAGTCGTTCCGATTTACCCGGCCGCCGTGTACAGCCATTGGGAAGGCGACTCGATCGGCAGCGGCTTCGTGTACCGAGGCAAGCTCATGCCGCAGATGCGCGGGAAATTTATTTTCAATGACATGACGACTGGCAGAATTTTTTACACCGACCTCGCCGAGATGATCGCAACGCGCGGACAGCGCAACCACCAGGCGCAAATTCACGAGCTGCAGATCCTGTATAAGAGCCCCTATGACGCTTCCGCGCAAACTGCCGTGAAGCGCCGCATGTTCGACGTTGTCGCCGAATCCTACGCCCACAAGGGAGGAACTCCTGCTCAGGATCGCGTTCTTCCTGGAGCTTCGGCGGCCACGACAGGATGGCGAGACCCTGACCACAAGCAGCCTAAAGCGGATCCCGAAGGTGTCCCCTACGGCGGCGGGCGAGCGGATATTCGTATCGCCAAGGGCGGCGACGGCGAAGTCTATGTTTTGAGTAAGTCCGACGGGATGGTCCGAAAGATGACGTCGGTAGTCACTCCGCCTTCTGCGGCCAAATAAGACAGCTCGGAGATAAGAAAATTCCGGGCGCGCCTCGCGCAGCGTCTCATGCCAGCTAGCCCCGGCGTCCCGCCGGCATTTTTGAATGGTGTAGTGATTGCAAGACGCCGCCCGGACCTCGGCGCTAGGAAACAAAGCCAACCGTCGCTAACCCTGACAGCCGTCCGTTTGCGTTACGGAACGCTCCTCCCGTATCCATGCAACTGAATGGCTTATGGCATGCTCTAATGAAGTGGGACCCTATTCGGATGATTCATGACGTTCTTATATTTCTTGGTTTTTTAGGCGCGGTCGTTGGGCTCTCGTTGGCATTCCTTTCCCAGCGCTATTGGTTTGCGCGCGCATGGAGATTTGCCGGACAAGTTGGCCCCATATGGGGCAAGCGAATCCGCGGAGCGTTGATCGCAGCACTAGGGTTCATCGCCCTTTTGGCGCTCGCCGCCCTGATGAGGAACATGCGCGGGGTCATTTCCCGAGGCTCCTGGTGGTATTCGTTTTTTGGTTTGTGGCTGACGAGCTCCATTTTTTCCTACCTCTTTATCAAAATCATCGCTGGCGCGGAGTGGCTGTTCCGCCGCTGGCGACCGTCGTTCTCCGGTAAGCCCGCGGCTCCGGCAGCATCGCCCGCGCTCGGGACGGGCAGCGCGCCTGCGGAAAACATTGATCACTCCCGGCGCTATTTTTTCCAAGCCGCGGGAGTGATTGCCGGAGCGGTGCCCTTTGTCAGCGCCACGTACGGTTTTGTGGAAGAGCGATTCCGGTTTTACGTGCGCGATGTTCAAATTCCCATTGCCAACCTTCCTGCTGCTCTCGACGGGCTGCGCATCACGCAACTGAGCGATATTCATATCGGTTCCTACATGCCCGTCGCGCAGGTGCGCCGCGCCGTCGGCATGGCCAATGAAATTGGCGGCGATCTCGTCGTTGTGACGGGCGATTTCGTAACTGGGAGGACGGACCCTCTCGAGGATTGCATCACGGAACTCTCGCGACTGCGCGCACCTCTTGGCGTTTGGGGATGCAACGGCAACCATGAGATCTATGCGAAAGCGGAAGGAAAGTCGGCCGAGCTTTTTCAAAAATTTGGGATGAAGCTGCTTCGCCATGAAAATGCCGAACTGCGCTGGCAGGGAAGCGCATTCAACCTGATCGGCGTCGACTACCAGCGCCAGCACGACGCGGATGGAAATCCTGCGCAAATGCTGGCTGGCTTGCGACCGCTCGTGCGACGGGACGTCCCCAATATTTTGCTTTCGCACAATCCGAATTCCTTCCGGCGCGCCGCCGAATTAGGCGTCGAACTTTCGCTCGCAGGGCACACGCACGGGGGGGCAGGTGCGCGTTGAAATCCTCGATCATCGCTGGACTCCGGCGGAATTTCTCACTCCCTATGTTGCCGGCCTTTACCGGCGGCCGCTTTTTGCACCGTCGGATTTGAATGACGCCGAGATTTCCACACTCGGCCACGTCACAATTCCTCAGCCGCAGGGCTCGAGTGCCATTTATGTAAATCGCGGGCTCGGTACGATCGGCGCTCCCGTCCGCCTGGGCGTCCCACCGGAAATCACACGCATCACTCTGCGTCGCGCGTAAGTCGATCGTCCTAGCTTTCTAGGCGCACTGCCGCTCCTGGCTGTGCGATTTTGCAATCCTAAATGCGGAGTAAAACCGTTCGGTCAGCGAAAACCGCGAAATCCGGAGCGGCTGCGCTACTTTTAGCTCGGGTTGCCGCGCGCGCGCGGCGGTGCGATAATTCGGCGTCCGGAGAGATGCTCTGCGGGCGGAGAGTTTTCAGGGGGAAGCCATGGGAGTGCGAGACGCTTGGGTTGAGAAGCGGTTGAAGGAAGCAGCGGCGGCCAACGGCACAAGAAATGTTTCGCAGATGCACTACGCCCGCCAGGGCGTCGTCACGGAAGAGATGGAGTACGTGGCGCGGCGCGAAAAGATTGAGCCGGAACTGGTGCGCAGCGAAGTGGCGCGCGGGAGGGCGATTATTCCCGCGAACCTTCATCACAAGGCGCTGGAGCCGATGGGCATCGGCATCGCGTTCAAGTGCAAGATCAACTCGAACATCGGGAACTCGGCGACGACCTCGGACATTGACGAAGAGCTGAAGAAGCTGCATCACTCGGTGCACTACGGGGCGGACACGGTGATGGACCTGTCGACGGGGGGGCGACATTCCGACGATACGCAAGGCGATCATCGAGGCGTCACCGGTGCCGATCGGGACGGTGCCGATTTACGAAGCGCTGTCACGGGTGAAGCGCACGGAGGATTTGACGATTGGGCTGATGCTGGAAGTGATCGAGGAGCAGGCCGAGCAGGGCGTGGATTACATGACGATTCACGCGGGCGTGCTGCGGGAATTTGTGCCGCTGGTGCGCAACCGGATAACGGGGATTGTGAGCCGCGGGGGAGCGCTTTTGGCGCACTGGATGAACACGCACAAGAAGGAAAATTTTCTATACGAGAATTTCGAAGCGATCTGCAAGATATTCAAGAAGCACGACGTGAGTTTTTCGCTGGGGGATGGGTTACGGCCCGGGTGTCTGGCGGATGCGAGTGACGCGGCGCAATTCGCGGAGCTGAAAGTGCTGGGGGAGTTGACGGAGAAGGCCTGGGAGCATGACGTGCAGGTGATGATCGAAGGTCCGGGCCACGTGCCGATGGACCAGATCGAGCTGCAGGTGAAGAAGGAGATGGAGCTGTGCCATGAAGCACCGTTTTACACGCTGGGGCCGCTGGTGATAGACATTGCGCCGGGGTACGACCACATCACGAGCGCGATCGGAGCGGCGATGATCGGATGGCACGGGGCATCGATGCTGTGCTACGTGACGCCGAAGGAGCACCTGGGGTTGCCGAACGCGGAGGATGTGAAGCAGGGAGTGATTGCCTACAAGATCGCGGCGCACGCGGCGGACGTGGCGCGGCATCGCCCGGGCGCGCGGGACCGAGACGACGCATTGTCGTATGCGCGGTTTCTGTTCGACTGGAACAAGCAGTTTGAGTTGTCGCTGGATCCGCAAACGGCGAAGGCCATGCACGATGAAACGCTGCCGGATGATTTTTACAAGGATGCGAAATTCTGCTCGATGTGCGGGCCGAAATTCTGTTCGATGAACGTGACGCAGCTAGCGGAATCAGCGGGCGGGCAGGATCAATCCGAGCGCCAGCAGAAATTCGTGGAGCTACTCGCGAAGATTGAGAGGTAGAAGCGTGCGCTACTTAAACCCGAATCTCAGATTTGAATTTTCATCCTTCAACATATTTGTCTAATGCCAGAAACTTCCGACAACGATGCAGTCCGCCAGGAATTCAACCGCTGGGCGGAAGCCGGCCATGGCGAAGAAATGGAAGAAGACCATCTGCCCATCGTCCTGCCGGTTTTTGACCAGATGATGCTTGCCCCGGACGACAATGTGCTCGATGTGGGCTGCGGCGCAGGCTGGCTCGTGCGGCTCATTGCGGAGCGCGTTCCTGAAGGCCGCGTCATCGGCATGGACATTTCCGATGAAATGGTGCGACACGCCCGTCGCAACTATGTCGCGATAGAAAATGCCATGTTCGTAATCGGCGGCGTGGACGAAATTCCGTGGGACGCCAATTTTTTCACGCATGCAATTTCGGTAGAGTCGGCTTATTACTGGCCGGACCCGGCGCTCGGCCTTCGTGAAATTCACCGCGTGCTTCGCGAGGGCGGCAGGGCCTGGGTCCTGATCAACTACTATCGGGAGAATATCCAATCCCATCAGTTCGCCAGCCGGTTTGTCACGCCCACGCACCTCTTGAGCGCCGAAGAATGGGAAGCGTTATTCACCGATGCAGGTTTCTCTTCGGTGCGCCATCGCCAGATTCCAGACCCTACTCCGACCGCAGAAACCTACGCTGGCGAATGGTTTCACGATGCTGCCGAGCTTCGGGCCTTCCGCGAGGCCGGCGCGCTCCTTGTAACCGGCACAAAATGAAATGCGAATTTCGGAATCGAATGGCGGCAACGGCGAAGGCAGCGATGCCAAGAGTTTTTCGAAGTGATATTCTCTACAAAGAGGGTGCCGGCAATCGAGTTTGACTCGCCTTGCCGGGGATGGATATACTCCCCCTTCCTAAGAAACTAGAGGAGACACATGGGCGTTCTGGATCAGCGGTTTGAAAAAAACTTCATGATTTCTTCGGTGGACTACGTCTTCAACTGGGCGCGAAAGTCCGCCATCTGGCCGCTGACCTTTGGCCTGGCATGCTGCGCGATCGAAATGATTGCCTCGACCACATCGCGCTTTGATATTGCGCGATTCGGTGCTGAAGTTTTTCGCCCTTCCCCCCGGCAATCCGACCTGATGATCGTGGCCGGAACGGTGACGCTGAAGATGGCCCCCGTACTGAAGCGCGTTTGGGATCAAATGCCCGACCCCAAGTGGTGCATTTCCATGGGCGCATGCTCCAGTGTGGGGGGACCCTTTAACGCCTATTCGGTACTGCAGGGGGTCGATCGGATCGTTCCCGTGGATGTTTATGTCATTGGGTGCCCGCCTCGCCCGGAAGGCCTGATCTACGCCCTGCTGAAGCTTCAGGACAAGATCGACCAGATGTCGCTGGCAAAGCGGCCCACGGAAATCCGGCTGCATCCGGCTATGGCCGAGGATTTTAAGCGCAATGTGATGGTCGCTCAAACGCCATCGCCGCGCTGAATCTTCTGTGCAGCCCGCATCTCTACTTTAAAATTTGTTGAAGGAGTCGGCATATGGCTTTTGTGCGTGCGGCGCGAAAAGATGAGATCCCGCAAGGCTCCATCCGCGAATTTCAAATCGACGGGTTGACCGTCGCTATCGCTAACATAGGAAACAAGTTCTATGCCGTGAACAATACGTGTTTGCACCGCGGAGGCCCTCTAGGGCAAGGGGAGCTGCAAGGGGTTGCCGTCACCTGTCCTTGGCATGGCTGGCAGTATGACGTGACCAGCGGTAAGCTCGTAACGAATCAGGCCATCGGTGTCAAAACATACAAAATGGAAGTGCGGGGCGAGGACCTCTGGATTGAACCAAGCTAGTCCTTGGATTGGCAAGAGTTACGTTTCCTTCCTAAGATATTAAATCAGCAACCACTTAGGTGTAATTCGCAAGTAGATTGTGGGGCGTGATTTCCTTGAGTCGGAATTTGTGAATCATGCGTCTAAATGTGTAGAATTGACAAATAACGGGTATTCCGGCTTTTGGAAACCCAGAAATGTATGAATTTTTGCACAACGGGCGAGGTCCCGTGTATAGTGTCCGACCGACTCCATTCTCGTGGAACGATAACAATTCGGAGGCTGCCCGGTTTGACGACAATTCGCCCACCGGCTAAGAGAGGTCATTGGATTTTTTCGGTCAATCCTCACCATTATCATTGGGATACGCTCTTTGTGAAGGGCAAAGAGATGTGGAGGGGGGTTGGGACCCGCCCCGACGCGATTCGCGCCCTGAAGCAGGTGCGCAAAGGTGACCGAGTGTTGTGCTACCACTCGGCGCCCGAACGGGCATTGTATGCAATCGCCGAGGTCACTCGCGACCCTTACCCCGATCCACACGACCGGGAATCGAAAATGATGGTGGCAGACTTGCGTGCCATGGAGCGTTTACCCCGCCAGATTCCCTTGGACGAGCTCCGGAATAACGCTTCCGTGCGCAAGGTCAAGTTCTTGAAAAACGTGCGCTTAATCATTTCGCAGGTTACAGAAGAGGAGTATCAGGAGATCCTGAGGATGGCGGGTATTGTGGCCACTCCGGGCCTGCCGCTGCCCTGACGAAGTGACCCTGGAATCAGCAAACCCCGTCCCTGAACGGGGTTTTTCTTTTATTTCCGCAGAATGATCCATATTTTGCTTCCTCGTGCTACTTTGATTGAGAATCCTCAATGCCTGAACTTCCAGAGGTGGAAACCGTTGTTCGCGGGCTGCGGTCCTCGCTCGCTGGGCGCGCCATTGTTGAGGTGCGCTTTGGCAAGACGGACTTCGTGGAGAATCCAGGCGAGATCGAGCAACGCCTGCCTGGAACACGAATCGCGAACGTAACGCGCCTGGGCAAATTTATTTGTATCGGTTTGAGCGGGAACCCGCCGGATGCCGGGCCCGCTGCTCCGGGGTCGTCGCTTTATCTCATCATCCATCTAGGAATGACCGGGCAACTAACCATAATTCATGCGAGCGAATCCATCGCTCCCCACACGCATGGGTTTTTCGTTCTCGATGATGGGCGCGAGCTGCGCTATACCGACATCCGTCGCTTCGGCCGCATGCTGCTCGTTCCGGAATCTGGGTTCTCGGAATTTATAGGCCGCCTCGGAAAAGACCCGCTCGAAATCGGCGCGGAGGAATTTTGTGAATATTTCGGATCGAGGCGCGCTCGAGTCAAGGCGTTGCTTCTTGACCAAAGAGTTTTACGCGGCATCGGCAACATCTACGCCGACGAAAGTTTGCACCGCGCGCGCCTGCACCCGGCGCGTATCGCCGAAAATCTGACGAAAAAACAACTTTTGGCGCTTCACTCGGCGATTCGAAAGGTTCTGGCCGAAGCCATTCGTTTCCGTGGCTCTTCGATTTCAGACTATATCGATTCCCAAGGCAAGCGCGGCGAATTCCAACTCCGGCATCGCGTTTATCAGCGCGACGGGAAGCCATGTTTTCGTTGCAAGGCAAGAATTAGGCACATGATGGTTGCAGGCAGGAGCAGCCATTTCTGTCCGCGCTGCCAGCCCGCGCCGCAAACCCGCCGGAGATCAAAGAGAGCCTTATGACCCGGATGGACATACGGCCGGAAAGAGTATAATCATGGGAACTTGGGAATCGGAATCCGCATCGGAGCAAGCGAGGGAAGCCTATGAATATCCGAACTTCGCTAGTGGCTTTTGCAGCGATTCTGTCTGGTGCAGGAACAGTATCAGCGCAACAGGAGGCGGGTCCCGTGCGTCCTCCCGCCCAAGAGGTTCCGGCTGCACAAGCCCCTCTCAGCGCTACGACGGACCCCGCTCGGAAGCCGCCGGAATGGATTATCGTTCCGTCGGGCACGCGCCTGCCTTTGACGCTTGAGAATTCCGTAACCACACGAAATGCCCGGCCAGGAGATCCTGTTTATTTCCAAACGATATTTCCGATTTCTATCAAGGACCGCATCGTGATTCCCGTAGGGTCCTATGTACAGGGTGAGATTGTCGAAGCCAAGCGCCCGGGGAAAGTGAAAGGCACCGGAGAAATCCGGCTGCGGCTAAATAGCATGATTTTCGCGAATGGTTACACAGTTGATTTCAACGCTGTCCCTACCAACGCCGGCACGCAGGGGAATGAAGCGACCGACAGCGAAGGAAAAATTCACGGCGATACAAACAAGGCGCATGACGCCGGAACCGTCATTGAGACGACCGCTGGGGGAGCCGGCATCGGAGCAATTGCTTCGCAAAGTGGTAAAGGTGCGGGCATAGGAGCCGGCGTAGGCGCCGCAGTTGGGGTCGCCGCTGTGCTTCTCACACGCGGCCCCGAACTCCAACTTCCTCGCGGGACATCGGTGGACGTGGTCCTTGATCGGCCCGTTTACATTGATGGCACGCGCACGAGTTCGGTCGGCCCTACCTCTAGTTTCGCTTTCCCCGCTCCTGCCGCGCCTCGGCCGATTCCGAACCGGTCACCCTTTTGATCTTCTCGGAGCACGGCTTCCGCCTGTCCGTTTTTTGATCGAATCCAGCAGGTAAACCCGGCGTGCTGAAACCCGTCCCGCGGAACGGTTATTTCCGAAAGTAAATTATGAGTTTACGGAATGCTCTGCCGTTGCGCTCCGGAAGCGGAGCGGGCTGAATATTTCCCAATCGAAACTCGTTCGGCGTTCGGCGATCCACTCGCCGACGAGTTTCGCTGTGACAGGGGCGAGCAAAATTCCGTTGCGGTAATGGCCGGTCGCAAACACGAGTCCGTCGATATCCGCGGGCCCCAGGATGGGTAGTTGATCGGGCGAGCCTGGCCGCAAGCCGCACCAGGTCTCGATAATTTCCGCCGTCCGGAGTTCGGGGACAAGCTCATTCGCCGCCGAAAGAATTTTTTCAATGCCGCCCGACGTGATGCCTTTTTCATAACCCGCGTTTTCAATCGTGCTGCCAATGACCAGGGTCTGCGGACTCCCCAAGCCCCGGGGAACGAGGTAGCCGCGCTCGGAGCGCAGCACGTGGTTGATGGGGGTCCCGGAATGTCGTAGCGCAATCATCTGCCCACGCACGGGGAAAGTCGGGGCATAGGGCGCGGACGCGGTCATTTGCTGTGACCAGCATCCCGCGGCAATGACCACGTGCGATGCGCGGATAAATTCGCCGCCGGAAATCTTTACGCCCGTGCATTTGTTTTCACTGAGCAGGAGCGAAGTCACTTCCACGCCGGGGCACAGTGCCGCCCCTCGGGCCTCCGCTGCGGCGAGCACCGCGGCCGTAAGCGCGCGTGGCTCAATCGAACATTCGTCGGGAAGCAAAGCCGCCGCGAGAGCATCCCGCCCAAGCGAGGGTTCCAGCTTGCGTGCTTCGTCCAGGGGCAGGGGTTCGCACGCGAGACCTAGTCCGCGGTGCAGCGCCACAAGCGTGCTCAATTCGCGTTCCGCCTCGCCGTGGCAGATCACTTCGACGGCGCCCTCCGCTCGATAACCGGTGTGCAGGCCCGTAGCACTTTCCGCCGCGGCGACAAATTTCGGATACAGCGCGAGGCTCGCGCGAGCCAACGGAACAAGCGGAATCGCCGCCGGAGAATCCGGCGCGGCAGACAGCATGCCGGCGGCGGCCCACGAAGCCTCGCGCGCAAGTTCCTGCCGGTCCAAGACAGCCACGCGGAAATCGCGCTCAGCCAGATCGAAAGCAATCGATCCGCCGATGATGCCCCCGCCTACGACCAGCACATCGTACGTTTTCACAGGAATATCTTATCAGCACTGAGGAGATATGGCGGAAAGCACCGGGAAAACTAAAACGATTTTACAAGTTCAGCGGAAAGCACGCGGGCTTTTTCTGCAAGGTTCTGCGCGCGTATCCAATCGTCGGCCATGATGGCCTCGTGAGCCTGTTTCAGGAATCCATTTATTTTTTCAGTTAGGTCTGTTTGAGCCGCGTTCAGTTGCTTCCCGTTCCCAACCTGCAGATTCTGTTCAGCCGTCGTGATATTCCTGGTCGTGCTTCTTTTCGTCGCTTCCAGGTCGCTCGCGGATAGCTGCGGCGAAATTTGCGGCGCCAAAGGTTTGGCCGGCGTTGGGTCGGCGGTCTCGGTTTCCGCAGGCGCAGGCCGGCGGGGCGCAGTGGGTCGTTTTCCAAGCGAGGGCGGCGGGGCGGGGGAGGGAATCTCCGGCGCGGGCTCCTCGGTGGTCGTCACCGGCGGCGGCGCTTCTGGTGGCGGCATTGGCGAGGTTTCATCGGGCGGCGGAGTACTCACGGAAGGCGGCGCAGCTTTCACAATTTGTTTGCTCGCACATCCGGCCATACCGCCAAGGATTACAGAGAGGAGCGCAAGAAGTTGGGCTTTTCGCATCACAGACTCCTCGCGACGGCCGCGCCGGGGTCCCGTGGACGGGTATGCGCGGATTCCATCTGGTGAGCCAGCGGCAGGCTGATACGAAATGCCGTGCCGCGTCCAACCTCCGAGACGAATTCTATGGAACCATTGTGTAATTGTACAGTTCGAAAGGCGCTTGCGAGGCCGATCCCGCTTCCTCCCGGCCGCGTCGTAAAGAAAAGCTGGAAAATGCGCTGCCGGTGTTCCGGGGGGATGCCGCGGCCCGTGTCGCGAATTTCGATCTCGACCATTTCTCCGCGCCTGCGCAGAGAAACGAAAAGCTGTCCTCCCCCTGGCATCGCTTCGAGCGCATTTACGAGTAAATTAAGTAATGCCTGCTTTAATAGAGGACGGTCGACCAGGACGTTCGGCACGTCGGCATCCAGACGAGTCTCCAGCTTGATATTGGCCTTGTCCAATACGGGCCGCTCCACGGCCAGGACTTCTTCCAGAATTTCTTCGAGTCTGGACTCCTGCTGATGCATCTCCGGTGGACGTGTGAAATCGAGAAAGCGTTTCACGACGCTGTCCAGCCGGTCGATTTCGTTGTCCAAAACGCGGACAGCCTGCAGCGGCAACCCATCGACGTCAGGCAGACTGGCTTTCAGGTTCTCCAGCCAGATGCGCATCGAGTTCAACGGATTTTTAACTTCATGGGCCACGCCCGCGGTAATCCGTCCGAGATTGGCGAGGCGTTCGGAAACCTGCAGCTGCGTGCCGATGCGCTCCCTTGATTCCAGGTCCTTGAATTTCACGAGGGTTCCCATCCGCGCGTCGCCTTCGCCGATGACTTCGACGCTGACTCCGACCCGCCGCGGTGGCCCATCAATGCCTCGGAGCACCACTTCTGCGGAAGCGACAGGCAGGAGTTCGCCATTCTGCAGCTTAATCGCTTCCCGGGCCTCGTGTTCGGGAGGGAAAATATCCTCCGCGCGGCGCCCGAGGAGCTGATCTGAAGGTGCGGAAAGAAAGCGCTCGACTGCCGGACTCACCATGACCGCCCGGCCATCCACGGAAAACAAAAGTAAGCCGTCATCGAGCCCGCCGAGAACCTGGTCAATATTTTCCCGCAAGTTGCTGAAAATTTCCCTGACTCCGCGGAGTTGCATTCCGATCTGGCTGATTTTTGTGCTGACCTGTCCAAATTCATCTCCGCGATTGAGCGGCGTCTGATCGAACTCGCCTTTTGAGATGCGGTCCAATTGCGCCGTGATTCTTTTGAGCGGTCCGAGTGAAATACTGCTAACAATCGCCGCGAGCAGGACCGAGATTAGAACCGAAGCAATCGCAAGAATGGCCGCCGAACGCAGCGCCGGAGTGATGCTGATTCGCAACAAGCCCGTCTGCACCGCCACTCGAACGACTCCGAACGGGATTTGGTTCCCCGGGGGCCCGATTTGGAATGCGTAATCGACTTCATAGGCGCGCGGGGGGCCATAAAGCACCTTGAGCTGATTACTAAATCCACTGGAAACAAGCCGCGAAAGCCGTGTTCTTTCCGGCGCTGATTTCCCGGGCAGGGATTTGTCGCTCGAGACCAACACCTTGCCGTCCACATCCGTGACGGAGATTTCGTAAATCAGAGGGGAGTAGCCGACTTCCGCGTCAATGGCCGACGCCAAGGGTGCGCTATCGTCGAACGCTTGCTGCACATAGTCGCGCAAAGCCTCGGCGCTGTCCGAGGCTGGGGATTTTCCCGATTTGGCCACATCCACCAGGGCGTTTTGCGCTTCGAAAAAAATATGCCGGGAGACGAGTTGCGCGCGGTCGTCCGCTTGGCGGATGACCTGCTTGGTTAAATTCATGACGTAGAGCGTTGAATTCACGCCCACAACGGCGAGAACCAGCACCGCCGTGGTCAGCGTAATTTTCGTTTTTAGGCGAAGTTGCATGAGTGGCTCCGCCCCTCACTGCGAAGGAGCTTTTGCAGCCTCGTATTCCTTCAGCTTATTGTGCAGAGTTTTCAGGCTGATTCCGAGTAGTTCGGCGGCGCGTGTCTTGTTATTGGTGGAAGCGAGTGTTTGCAAAATGAGTTCGCGTTCGGCCGCTTCGACGGTCGTTCCCAGCGGAAAACGCAGCGAGGCCAGTTCGGAGGCGTTGGCGGCCGGGGCATGGCCGAAATCCGCAGGCAAACTCGCGCGGCCAATCAGATCGCGATCGGAGACAATGGCGGCGCGCTCCAGAACATTCCGAAGTTCGCGGACGTTGCCGGGCCAGGAGTAACCCGCAAACAGATCGAGCACTTCGGGATTCACGCCGCGCACGTGGCGGTCGTGCTTGGCGTTGATTTCACGCAGAATGTGTTCCACCAAAAGCGGAATGTCTTCTTTGTGATCGCGCAGAGGTGGCAACAGAATATGAAAAACGTTCAGGCGAAAATAAAGATCCTGCCGCAGCTCCCCCTTGGCCACGGCCTGCTCGGGTTCTTTGTTCGTTGCGGCGATTACACGCACGTCGACCGGTGTTTCCACTTTGCTTCCGAGACGCCGCACTTTGTGGTCCTCGAGCACTCGAAGCAATTTTGCCTGCGTCGGCGCGGGCATTTCCCCGATTTCGTCGAGCAACAGAGTGCCGCCGTCGGCGAGCTCGAAACAACCAAGCCGCCGCTCCGCCGCGCCGGTGAAAGCCCCCCGCTCGTGGCCGAAAATCTCGCTCTCCATTAAGGACTCGGGAATCGCGGAACAATTAATCGCAATGAAAGGGCGGTCGGCGCGAGGCGAGAGCCGGTGAATCGTGCGCGCCAGAATTTCCTTGCCCGACCCGGTTTCACCCGTGATCAGTACAGATGCGGACGACGGCGCCACTTGCTCGACCAGATGCATGACCTCTTGCATCGTTTTGGACTGACCCACTAAATCGCCCAGCTTGCCGGATTCGCGCAGCTGCCGCGTCAGCGCCGCAACTTGCTTGCGATCCCGAACGCGTCCCAGCGCCCTGTCGAGCAACACATGCAGAACCGAACCCTTGAGCGGCTTTTCGATATACCAAAAGGCGCCGGCTTCGATGGCCGCGACGATGCGTTCTTCGCTGCCTTTGCCCGTGATGATGATTGCCGGGACATTCTGCAACTCTTCGCCGAGGCGCGCCAAAAGATCCAGGCCGTTCATTCCGGGCAGCTCCACGTCAGCGATCAGCACGGATGGGGCAAACTCCGAAAATTTTGCCAGGGCGTCTTCCGCGCTGCTCACGCCCAGAACTTCATATCCCCATCGGCGCAATAACGCTTCGTACCCCAGGCGGGCGTTTTCTTCATCCTCAACGATGAGTACGCGGTCAGGAGAAGGCTTCGTTGTTTCAAATCGGGTCGCTTCAGCCATTGAATTTGTGAGCAGTCCCTCGGACGTAGGGGCGGCGCCTCAACTCGAATCTACCAGTACCGCCCGCTTCCTGCCAAGCTGAGATGCGCAGAGAGGGCATTTTGCCCGTGCGAGCGGCCTCGGTCAGATTCTTCATTGAATTCTTGCGCCGGCTTCCTCCATTTCCATGGCGAGGCGCTCGATGAGCTCCGCTGCGGGCAAGCAACGAGCGCGGGTGACACCCTGGCCTGCCCAAAGAGACAGATAGCCGGCATCGCCCTTCATTGCAGCGGCGGCACGCATGGGGCGGGTCAGAGCATTCTGCAACGGATAAGGAAGGATGGAATCCTCGTTTCCTTCCAGCTTTTCGATAAATGCGTTGCGTAGACCGCGCGCTGGTCGGCCAGAGAAGGCGCGCGTGATGACAGTCGTGTCGGCGCGTGCCGCGAGAATTGCTTGCCGGTAAGCCCGGGGAGTTCCCGCTTCTGGACAAAGAAGGAACGCGGTCCCAAGTTGAGCTGCGTTCGCGCCAGCGGCGAAGGCGCGGGCGATGTCCGGCCCATCCATCAGGCCGCCGGAAGCGATTACGGGAACTGAAACCGCGCCCCGAATACCGCGTACCAGATCCAACGTTGGAATCATCGAAGATTCGAAGGGCCCAAGAAAAGTGCCTCGATGCGCGCCCGCTTCCGCTCCTTGCGCCACGATGGCGGCAACGCCTGCTTTCTCGAGCAGTCCGGCTTCCTCGATCGTGGTTGCTGTCCCTACGGCGAGGATTCCTCTTTGGTGCAAGCGGTTCATCGCTTCGGGAGAAGGGATCCCGAAAGTGAAGCTGAAGATTTCCGGTCGCACTTCCACGACGGCTTCCAGCTGGCTTGGAAAAGGATCCGGCGGAAGCGACGGCAAAACAGGAGCCGGTAATCCCAATGCCTCGTGGGCTGCCGCGAGCAGGGACAACATGGGGCGCGGGTTTGAAACAGCATCTCGTTCATATCCGCCCGCGAAAAGATTTATATTCACCGGTTTGTTCGTGAGCGCCCGGATCTGCCGGAACTCGTCGTGAATCTGAGCGGGCGTGAGGTAGGCGCCCCCGAGCGATCCGAGCCCGCCGGCATTGCACACTGCCGCTACAAGTTCGGGGGTCGTTAGCCCGCCTCCCATTGGGGCTTGGACAATCGGATATCGAGTTCCTAGCCGCTTCAGAAAATCGCTGGTGGGCATAGGCCGATTCTCCTCACTGCTTCGCGTCTGGCAGAAGAAGGAATTGTGAAGCAGCCGCGACTCGCGGCAAATTTATTCTATTACGGAGAGCTGTGGCCGGCGCACTTCAGGACTCCGAGGTAGGCAATCCACGGGCCTACCGCTTCCCGGTATTGGTGGGCCATGATTCTGGTGACTTGGTGCATGTGAGTCAGGTCATGGGCCGCCCAGGCGGCCACGAGCTCCGACAGAGTCACAACTCCGAGGGCCGGATGATTCCCTCGCCGCAGGAAATCCGCTTGCTGCAGTTTCAATGCGCGCAATTCGGCCAGGCTATCCGACCTCGCGCTTGCAAATTCATCCAATAACTGCGCGAGGGATTTTCCACGGCTATTTCGCAATTGGGCCCAGCGGTCGAAACCCTGAAATATTTGATTCTCGCCGAATTCCAGCAGCATTTTCACGCGCGGAATCCAATTGGTGCGCTCGGCGTGGAGGAGATGACCGACGACATCGAATGCGCTCATCGTTTTTTCCCCTTCATTTGGGGAAGTCCATGCCTCGGGAAGATCGCGCAGAAGGGCATCGAGAGCGGCAGGGGTGCGAACGAGAAGGGCTATGGTGTGGTTCAAGTCATGTTCCATCGAGCGCCTCGATTCCTTGCCATCGGATCTCCAGAGATTCCGCTTGTCTGGAAATTCGCTGGGCGTTACTATTCTATAGCGCGCGCTACAGAATTATGGCGCGCGCCTTTTTCTCCTGTCAAGAGTTATATCGTGGACGCTACGGAAAGGAAGGACGATGGCGCGCCGAGGCCGCCCGCGCAGCTTCGATCGGGAAGACGCGCTCGGGCAGGCGATGGAAGTATTCTGGGCCTTCGGTTACGAGGGCGCCACAGTGACCGGCCTTCAAGAGGCCATGGGCGGAATCACCGCGCCGAGTTTTTATGCCGCCTTTGGTTCCAAGGAAAATCTGTTTCGCGAAGCTGTGGAACTTTACAGCAAGACTCTTGGGGCTCCGATGATGCAGACGCTCGCCGAAGCGCCCACCGCCCGGGCCTCGCTTGAGGCGCTGCTCCAGAATGCCGTCGGAATTTTCTGCCGGCCCGGCAAGCCGCGCGGATGTCCGCTGGTGCTCGGCGGAAGCAACAACATTCCCGCAAACAAGACCGTGCAGGATCATGTGCGCGGCCTTCGTGCGCGCCGGAAGAGAGTCATTGAAGAGCGGTTGCGGCGCGGCGTCGCGGAGGGTGAATTGCCAGCAACTCTGAATGTAAGCGCCGTTTCCTGCTTCTACACGACCGTCGTGGACGGGCTGGCTATCCAAGCGCGCGACGGGGCTTCGCGCAAAGCGCTCCAGTTCGCCGTCCGCGGCGCGATGGCGGCTTGGGAAACGTTGCTCGCGGAAGCCCGAACTTGATTTTCTTCGCTTGCAGCTCCTAACGCCGTGGACGCGCCCTTTGCCCGTAGCATTCCTTCCACCTATTTCCTTTCCGGCTACGGGACGAGAAGAATTTTCTAGCCACATCCAAAGCCAATATAGAATAGGGGCACTGAGGTCGGAGTAAAGTGAAAGATAGGGGCCTCTTCGCCAGCTACAGCGTTGCAATCGGTGTCGGACCGAACTGCAATTCGATGCTGAGTGGCAGTTACCACAGGAGATCGTCAGGTTACATCCGGAACGGGCAGTTTCAGATTTGAAATAAAGGGTCGCAAACAAGAAGCCTCCCAAGGAATTGGGAATAGACCCAACCGGATGGAATCCCTTTTCCCGTTCACGTCTTGGCAGACGCGAAGCAAAAAATTCTTACGTTGGTCGTACGAGTATGAGCAAGGATCGTCAAACCGCGGCCCGGTACAAGGACAGTGATGCCCGTCAGCCAAATGCCCGAGCAGATTTCAGCTAAATCTGACCCGGCCCTTATTTCATTCACGGAACAGGATCTGGCACTCTTTAGCGACGCTTCCGGTGACCGAAACCCGCTCCATCTTAGCGAGGAATACGCTCGTGGCACCCCTTATGGCCAGCGGGTCGTATTTGGCTGCCTGGGAGCCATGGCGTGCCTCGGCCAGATTCGCTTGCCCGCGGGCTGGTCGGTTACTTCACTCGATGCCAGATTCCACTTGCCGATATTCCTCGGTGTTCAGTATCGCGTCGAGACAACCAGGAACGTGGACCGCTGGGAGGGACGACTGTTTGATGGCAGCACGGTTGTCCTCTCGCTCAGGATGACAGCAAAATTATTCAAAACAACTGAAATCCCAAACCAGGCGCGACCCGCGTGCGCTTTTCAGCGAAGAGACGCTGCCGTGCGACCCCAAGATTCCATTATTCCAGGATTAAAAGTTTCCGGAACATACGGTTGCAATCCCGCGGCACTCGCCACGCTATCGGAACGATGGGGCGTTAGGGATGGGTACTTGCCAGCGGTCCTCAGCTGGGGAAGTTACTTGGTCGGGATGGAGTTGCCTGGAGAATCCGCTCTTTTCTCCAGGTTTGTATTGCGCTTCCATGGAACAGCTCCATCCTTTGCCGCAGCGGCTTATGGCGCTTCGGTCTCGTCCGTGGAACGAGGATTCGGGCTAGTCGAAGCGCAGGTTTGCCTGCTCGATGGCGCTTCCACAGTCGCCTCCGGTCAATGCTGGTCTTACATTCGATCGCCCGTCCCGGAAGTTGAGAAAATTAATTCCAGCGGAGTGAGGCCGGACAGTTTGGCGGGCCGTGTGGCAGTAATCCTCGGCTCCAGCCGGGGACTCGGAGCGGCCATTGGACGCGCGGTGAAATTTCGAGGCGCCTCAGTTTTTGGGATGGCGCGCTCCGGAAATCCCGGCGAGCCGTCGGGGATCGAGGCGGGTGACGCCGCCGATCCGCTAGCATTGCGGCGATTGCGGGAACGCGTATCGGGTGAGCATGGCCGTCTGGATTTCCTTGTTTGTAATGCCTGTCCACCGGTCCTGCCGCTCTTTCTCGAGCCAAATGCCGCCGAACGCATTGGAGCATACATCGAGCGGGCAGTGTCTCTCACGCTCGCGCCCCTCACCGAGTTTTTAGAACTATTGAACCGCAGCGGCGGATGTGCCGTAATCATCTCCTCGGTTTATGTGGAGCATCCTGTGAAGGAATTTCCTCACTACATTGCCGCAAAACGCGCTGTGGAGGCGCTCGCCAGCATCGCGTCCATGCAATGTCCGCGCGTTGCTACCCTCATCGTGCGGCCGCCAAAACTACTCACTGCGATGACCAATACGCCCATAGGAAGATTAGGCGCCCTATCGCCGGGGTTGTTTGCCAACCGAATCGCCACGCGCTTGGAAAGGCCGCTCGATCCGGGAAAGACAGAAATCCTCGATTTCCCCTGCGAAACCCGGCCAATCCGCTAAACCGAACTCCCGAGACGGTGAAAGGCAGCTTGTCTCAATTCTTGTGAAAAGAAGGGCTGCCGGGCTCGTCTCATTCAAGAATTGCTCTGGTCCGAACCCGTTCCATTCCCATTCTTGCTTTCTCGAAAGAAGAATTGCCGGGCAAATTCGGCGAAATTCTGCGGCACGAAATAAACAATCCCCTGACCGGAATTCTCGGCAATGCCGAACTTTTATATGCGCGGCGCGACGGGCTTCCTCCGGCCGCTGTCGAACCCCATAGGAAGATTAGGCGCCCTATCGCCGGGGTTGTTTGCCAACCGAATCGCCACGCGCTTGGAAAGGCCGCTCGATCCGGGAAAGACAGAAATCCTCGATTTCCCCTGCGAACCCAGCATTGTAAAAATCTACAAGTATGAAGGCGAGTTGAAGTCCGGCTTCGGTGCCGACCGGCTGCAACGATTCTTCCGCGAATTGCGCGACCGTACGATTCGCGAACACCTGGAGGCGCGCCGCCTTCCGGAAACTCTGGCTCGTCCATTCGACATCCTGGAGAAAAATGTCGCTCCGCCCGAAAAAGTGGGAGGCGCGCTCCTCGGGGGAATTGTTCCCTACTTCGTGATTCTGTTGTGCCTGACCGGGGCAATGTACCCGGCCATGGACTTGACCGCGGGCGAAAAAGAGCGAGGCACAATCGAAACAATTCTTTGCAGTCCGGTTTCGCGAACCCATCTCGTGCTAGGAAAATTCCTCATGGTCCTCACGGCTTCCATTGCCACAGCGGTTTTGTCGATTACGTCCATGGCCGTTTCCTTTGGCGCGGGTAAAAAGATGCTCCTGGCCTTCGCGTATGGAGCGACCGATGCCGCCTTGCAAATCACCGTAACCGGGAAAGCCATCGTCTCCATTTTCTTCGTCGTGCTCCCCCTTGCGGTTTTCTTTTCCGCTGCCTTGCTGGCCCTGTCTCTTTTTGCCAAGAGCTTCAAGGAAGCGCAGAGCTATATTTCCCCCTTGATGATCGTCGCGGTCTTGCCGGCGGTGGCCGCCCTTTTGCCCGGCGTCGAGCTGAACCCGGCGCTGGCGCTCGTGCCTGTGTTGAACACCAGTCTCGTCAGCAAAGAGATCATCACCGGCACGTACCACTGGAATTTTATCGCGCTCATT
>Ga0207007_1088_pt1 | contig 23877 bp, 26 predicted proteins | sample Alteio_BWMinCont_85_FD_153487 | JGI IMG/M metagenome (GOLD analysis project Ga0207007, IMG submission 153487) | Enriched cells from forest soil in Barre Woods Harvard Forest LTER site, Petersham, Massachusetts, United States -... | ecosystem: Environmental > Terrestrial > Soil > Temperate forest >...
GCGCTGTATAAAGGCAGACTGGTTTCGATCTGGGTATTTACGTATGCATAAGGCACGGGACTTGGGCCAAGGTTTGCGGGCTTTTTGCAGGAAAAAGAAACAAACAATAAAAGCAATAAAAATATGCTCGTTTTTCTATTCATGGTATTGGTAACGGATTATTGGAGCAAATAGTATAATGCAAATCTAATAATGAAAGTTCGCTTATGCCCACAAAAGGCTATTTAAGCAGATTGCGTTCCTTAAAGGCTCCCTCCAGATTTATCCGGTCCGCTTCAGATTCAAATGCGGAAAAAGGAACAAAAATCGCCGAGACCCCTGATGTATATATTATCATGCAGTCTGCAATTTTTTTCACCCGCGGAACATTATCAAGGCTGATCCTGGCGTCTTCGCCATTTGATTTGAAAAGAGTAATAAATTCCCCATCAAAAACAAGGCTTCGGGTGAGCGCATAAACGGAATTCATTGGGTTTTTGGAAGCCCTCCACGAAGTATAGAGAGGAGAAAGAGAATACAATACGAATACCACGAGCAATGTGCTGATTTTCACGCCAGACATATCCGCGATCCTATTCTGCCAGAACGCCCAAATAATGAAAAGCGCCGAGAGAAGGATAAAATACCTCGTGCGCTTGTAATTAAGAATAAGCAGAATTTTAAAATACTGTTTTTGAGTTAATTGAAACTCTTTTGTTTTAATAGGATCCATATTTGGTTTGACTTATTTCTGTTCGTTTGCTGAACGATAGGTTGGGAGGATAAAATACAAAGGAATAAAGAAAAATACGGCAAATGAAATTCGGGTATCAATCCAACTTACTGCCGCCCCAACCAGGTAAAAAGAACATCCAAAGAAAAGGGTCCGCTTAGTACCCGCCCAGAATGATTCCCTTGTAACTTCCTTTTTCAACATATCGGGGGTTTTGAGAATATATAGTCGCATAAAAACAAAACACAAGGCCGTAAACATCAGGCATATACCATAGAAGGTTGTCGCCGCCGCCAGAGTAGGATGTGCCCCAACCATGGCTGTCGGAAAAGGGATCAATGAGCTTGCCATCAACAATAGATTGTTAAGCCAGAATATGCCACTGTCCACGTGATTGATCATGCCCATAATCCGGTGATGGTTCATCCAGATCACACATGTAATAAGGAAACTGGTAATCCAGATAAATATGATAGGCAGTATCCCGATAATACTGTCAAACATGGCCTGGTTGTTTTCGGTCTTTAGCGCAGGGATTTTAATGTCCAAAACCAATAGCGTTACAATAATGGCAAACACCCCATCACTGAATGCCTCAACCCTTGCTTTTGTAAATCTTTCGTGTCCGAAGCCTAACATATAAATAAATAATGCGCTAATATAAATATAATGAAGGATACCGTGTAGGGACAAGGCACTGCCTCGTCCCTACAAAGGCAATTCACCGGATAATAATTCAAAAGGCCACTCTCTTTTCCTTTTCGCCCTGACAAAAAACATAACAATGCCAACACCCATAATACCCACCGCTCCTGCAATATATAAAAGATCTTTTGCACTTTGAACCGGGTCCGCAACAGGCAGAAACAAAGGCCTTAAAAACATGAACATCCAGCCTGCAATGGATAGTAAAACCGGAATCGGATAAAATGGCATCTTAAAAGGCCAACGAAACGTTTTGTCTCTTGATCTTAACAAGATAAGTCCAACCGCCTGCCCTACAAATTGTACCAAAATCCGCATGACGATAATGGCTTTTATGACGTCTGTGAGTTTGAAAATGAGGCTGAAACAAAATGCAGTGGCACATAGAATAAGCTGGGAAACATAAGGGAAATTCTTGGTCGGGTGCAACTTGCCGAAAATCGCAAAAAACTTACCATCTTTTGCCGCCGCATAAGGTATCCTGGAATATCCTAGAATGACCGCAAATAAAGACCCCAACGCCACACACAATATGCAGACCGTAACCACTATGGCAGCAGTCTTTCCGTAAACCTGCTCCATGAAAATCGATACCACATAATCCGATTGTTGCAGTTGTTTTAGAGAAAGGATTTTTTGCCAGGGGACAACGCCTAAAATACTCAATTGCATTGCGATGTATAATATAGCGATCCCAATAATTGAAATATAAATGCTCCTGGGAATATTCCTTTCCGGGTTTTTGATTTCACCACCCAGGTGACAGACATTGTAATAACCGAGATAAGAATAAACAGTGCTCATAGATGCCATGCCGAGTCCGGCAAAAAATACAGGACTTAGTTCCAGGCTATGAGGCGGATAATGAAATGCCAGGCCAGGATCAAAATGACTGATTCCCGCAAAAATGATCCACAAAATAGTGCCCAACACTATCACCCACAATACAATGGATATTTTACCAATGGATGTGATTTTTCGGTACAAAATGATACTCAACAAAATGACCAGCCCTCCGGATACAAGTTTTTGTTGAATACCATCCATCGGTATCAGGTATTTCAAATAAGCGGCAAAACCTATGCAGCCTGACGCAATGACCAACGGCGCCTGGATAACAGTTTGCCAGATAAAAAGAAACGAAAACAAACTGCCAAGCTTTTTCGGACCATAAAGCCTGTTGAGAAACACATAACTGCCCCCGGCTTCAGGCATAGCAGCACCAAGCTCGGCCCATACACTCCCATCCATTAAAGCCAGAACCGCACCAAATATCCAGGCAATAATGCACTGAGGCCCGTTCATTGCTGCAACTACAGAAGATATGACGACAAATGGCCCGATACCCACCATATCGAGCATATTAATAGATGTCGCTTGCCAGAGGCTCAGCCCACGAACGAGTTTTGGATTTTCAGGGAGTTGCACTTCGCTTATCCTAAATTATTTTTTGAGTTTTTTCGCCTTCGCGTCTTTGTGGTAAAATTCTCTTGGACACAAAGACACTAAGATTTCTTGTTCCTTAGCCTAATACGTCCTCGTTTTGTACGGCACAATTTTGAGTCTGTCGAAAAGGTCTTTGGTCTTTTCGATACCGCTTTCATCATTCAATGCATAATACCAGAAATTCTCATAATCCCCTTGGTTCATATACATCTGGGTAGCACCCTGCGATTTGTGTTCAGCAAGTTCCCAATATGCAATGATCTTGTAATTCAATCTTTTGTTATATCCAAAAGGAGTTGTTCGGTCAAAACGGAATTCTGCCGAATCAAATTTCATTTTGGTATTCGGATATCCTGCCAGTTCTGAGAACCTGAATTTAGTCGTATCACCCCTATTTGAAACTGAACCAGCCAAAGCAATGGGCCTTTGTTCGGGTTTTAAATTTTTTATGGTCTCGAGCGCCAGGATAGTGGCCGCTTTATGGCCGCCGTGGGTACCAGGATAGGGAATTAATGTAAGCACATAATCATAATGGGTTTTGGTCATGATCTGATTCAATCGGCGCTTCACAAATTCTACGTCCCATGTTGTATCAAGAGGGTCTTTTTCATTGAGGGTGTATTTGTTGTCCATCTGGTCAAGCATAAAAAAATTGGTGATCCCTAAGATTTTACCGGCGTTCATCAATTCTCTCTTTCGGATGGTTGGCAGGTTCTTGCGCCCGATTTTTTCATCAGTCAGCTCCATTCCGTAATAATCTTCCGCCAAAGTTGAATATTTGTACCCCCCTTCACCATTGGTGATCAGAGCGATATCAACCTGACCCTTGAGGTCATGGGTAATTTTATAAATGGTGCACGCAAAACCAGACTCATCATCAGGATGTGCTATGACGACCAACACTTTAGGTGCAGTATCACCCTGCAAAGCAAACGATTGAAAATGGGAGAAAAAGAAAAATGAAAACGCTATCAGAGAATAAAAAGGATTGATTTTCATGGCTGAAACTATTTGTTGCAACAAATATAATCAGATATCGATTACGCGGGTATTAACTTAAAGTACCCACTTATCCAGGACCTCATCTATGGTGAGATGTTTTGGTTTGAGCACTGCCGGCAAGCCTGCTGCGATAGACGCTTTCACATTATCTTCATTATCATCAATAAATATGGTTCTCGAAGGACCGATATCCCGAATAACATGCTGGTATATTTCAAGATCTGGCTTTCGCATCCCGATCTTGTAGGAGATATAAGCTTTATCAAATAATTCATCCAGCGAATCAAGTCCGAAATTTTTGTGTATTTCATTTTGAATTGAGCCATAATGAAGGATATTGGTATTGCTCAACAGGTATAATTTGTAGCCTTCGGTTCTTAACCTTTTGAGCAGATCAATATTCTCTTTCGGCACACCTATCAATAGCGCATTCCAGGCATGTTTTACGTCAGCAGGACTAAACCCTGCTCCGCTCATATTATTAATGCCCTCTACAAATCCATTCTCATCTATCAGGCCTTTTTCAAGCGAGTCGAAAAGGTCAACCTGCTCTTTGAGGGTGTATAGTTTATTAAAATCACTTAAGCCAAGTTCGGCAAAGGCATTTTTAGTTCTCTGAACATCAATATCATATAGAACTCCACCGAGATCGAAAATGATAGAATCATATTTTTGGGGCATGTTGATCTAAAGTTTGGTGCAAAAGTAGTAATTTTGCCGCTCGCTTTTTAAGCGGGGCCTATAGCTCAGTTGGTTAGAGCACCTGACTCATAATCAGGTGGTCCCTGGTTCAAGCCCAGGTGGGCCCACATCATTGTCAAGGACTTGCAGTAGTTTACGATGCAAGTCCTTTTTATTTTCATTTTATATAACTGAATTCCTCACCAATCCCTATCGCATTCAAAACACTTCTTTGATAAATGCTAACCTGGCACTGTTGTACACTCCTGTATTCACCAGGTTTCTCATTTCGAACAGCGACTCGTAAGGACCAGTGGTGATGGCCATGTTTACCATCCATCCTGGTATATTGCCCCCGACATCCATGAGCATTTCATAACTCAGTTCCGATTTGTTCTTGCCTTTGGGAGTGATAACTACTATTTCACTGAACTTTTTTAGGCGCACATTGCCGGGTTTTTCTGGCAGGTAATTCGGCTCATTTTCAACGGTCAGTGTTATTACACCCGTCTTATTGTCCTGTGTTATCTTTAATCTTCCAATAAATTCACGGTTGTCTGCAGGCCAGGGAACGCTGATCTCCTGGTAATATATCAATTCGGTGGGACTTATCCATTTCAAAATCTTTGCATCCTTGCAATGAAAGATCCATTTCTTGTAAGAAGGAATGTCGAGCACCAGAGCCACCATACCCGATAAGGACGTATTGAAAGTGCACACGGATTTAACCGAGCTCACCGAATACCCATCAACGGTTTTGGTATAAACAGCTATCCCGTTTTTATTGGACCGCAATTCCCATACATTGCCCCCAGCTGTGAAAGCCATACCTATATATAAAATCAATACCGATGTTATCGCTTTAATCATGAGTGATTAAAAAGTATTTTTTGCAATATAATTTTATTCCTGTTATGATTGGAGAATTTGGAGAAAATGTTATGGCAGGTGGCAAGTATTCTTTCCTTTTTTTTTACTTAGCAACCCTTTTGATTTTTTTAAGGATAAAGCAATATATTTTCCAGATATTTGGCTTCAAAAACTCCCATGATCCTTATATATCTCCTCGCTTCTTTTTTTGGGATATCCTGCAGCGCAACATGGATTTTAAATGGCGCAATTGATTTTGAATCGTCAGGCCGAATTGCACTTGGCGCGACAATGTTTATTACAGGATTGTTTCATTTTGTGTGGACAAAAGGAATGATATTGATGATGCCTGATCTTATCCCATTTAAAAAATTACTGGTTTATATTACAGGCGTACTTGAAATACTGGTGGCTCCAGGATTACTATTACCACAAACTAAAGACATTACTGCAATCTTGCTTATCGTTTTTCTTATTATCATTCTCCCCTCCAATATTGAGGCTGCCCGTAAAAAAGTAAACCTGAGAAAAGAGGACTTTACTGGGCCCGGATTAGAATACCTTAAAATACGGATACCAATCCAGCTATTCCTGATTGCGTGGACCTATTGGTTTGGGTTGAGATAGCCTGAAATTCAAAATCATTAGTAACATAATGCGCTCCAACACTTTTCCGTCTCTTTAAGGCTCCAGTGATGATGAGGTCTGCAATGATGGCAAGATTATAAAATTCAATTACTTCACGATTATTCCGGTATTTGCTAAATAGTATTTCAGCTTTATTTTTAATACTATCCATTTTCAAAAGTGAGTCATTCATTTCATCTGGTTGCCTGATGATACCACAGTATTGACTCATGAGCATTCTTACTTCATAAACCAGCGCGTGGACTTCATCACTTTCAATGGATGAAATATCTGACAATAAGGAGACAGGCTTTTTTTCGGAAAGAAGGGAGTGCTGGCACCTGAGAATTTGCTTTCGCCGTCATCTCTTTAATAAGAGAGATCTTATACACCTGGCACCCCTAATAGTTGCTACAAAGGGGTTTTGTCTATATTTTCATCCGGGCACTCAAGGTTAATTCCAATATCCCACCAAATGTGGCAGGAACTGATGTTGCATAGGCATACGTCGCTCCAAATCTTGCATCGCCCAATTTACCTTTTACAAAAACCACTCCGGCCATTACAGATGAAGATGTTGCATAGTTTTCCTTAAAGTCAAGCCCTGCCCAAAACCTTTGCCTATAGAGGAATATACTACTTATTGCAAAGGACATGTATGAATTATTATCCTCAATAAAAAAAGAAGGCTGCAATTCGAAATTCTTATTGTGATTAATGAAGAAATTATACCCTGCTGAGAGGGTGTATGTCGGGTAAGGAGTGTAGTAAGAAGGATAACCACCATTTGGCTCCCATTCAAGGTTTGTACCGGGAATATTAAGCGCGGATATCCCTATGTAATAATTATTTGTACTATAATAAAGGCCTAATCCTGCTTCAAATCCATAATTAGTCTTTGCAGGGGGAATAGGCACCCCATCGACGCTCCATGTCGGGGTAATTCCTTCATTCACAGTACCGGCATTAATTCCAAAGCTGAGGTCGCCACCGAAACCTGGTAAATAATGACATGATGCAGAAACCATGAATTCATTTTGACGAAGGAATCCAATGCTATAATGCGAATAACTTAATCCCGCGCCTATATAAAACTTTTGGGATTTTAAAGGAACAGCTCCATCCATAGAACTGGTTGCACTAATAGGTGAACTTGAACCCTCATTATCATGAAAGTTCAGCCACTCATCCTGGAACAGGCCTGTTGCTGAGATATACCCAGTATCAGATCCAGCTGCTGCCGGGTTGTAGATCATTTTGTTAAACATATATTGCGAAAACAAAGGACCTTGCTGCGCATACAGTTTAACAGACATCAAAATAAAAACTGCCAATGTTGTGGGTAAATACTTTTTCATCCTTTCTCGTTTTTTAGAAATGAAAATACCTGATAGTTATTAATTTCTTTGAAACGCAATATTCTGATGAATATTGCTTTGGGAATAATTAGTATTATTTTAACCTCTAATCATTTATATGGCTTTCGTGCAAAAGCCGGGAGAAGTTTTCTATGCGTATTTCCTTTTTGTAGAGACAGATGATGTTTTCAGAATTGAAATCAGATAAAGTACGTATTGCAGTTTCGGTGGTGGTGCCGATAAAACTCGCAATATCTTCCCTGGTCATAATGATGTTCAGTGTTTTACCATCTTCTGCCAACCCAAACATTTCCTTTAATAATATCAATCCCTCAGCCATGCGTTCGCTCACAGGCTTTTGCATCATATCCACCATTTTCTTTTCAGCAGAAGCAAGGTCATGGCTCACTAGTTTCATGAGATTATTGGAAAGCTGCGCGTTGTTTTCCAGCACATTAAAGAACTCTTCGCGCGGGATGGAACAGATCACAGAATCTTCTATCGCTGCCGCTGATGCACGGTACCTGTCGCGGCAAAGCAATGATCTGTATCCAACCACATCGCCGTTGCGGGCCAGGCGTACTATTTGTTCTTTGTAACCGGGCCCTAGCTTGTACACCTTAACCTTGCCGGAGAACAAACAATAGACTCCCTTGGGATGTGTGCCTTCCTGAAAAACAATCTGGCCCTTTCGGTATTGGCTTGCATCTTTCATATAGTCAAGCGTTTCCAGTTCTGCATTACTAAGATTGCCGAAAATGGAATTTCGCCTCATTATGCAATCCGTGCAATTGGGAAAAGCAATTTTAGTCACCATTTAGATTAGCGTTTGATATTAATACCCTGTGAGAACCATTCTGTAAAAGACGAATCCGTCTCGTATAATTTCAAACCGTGAAGATTGATATGTTGCGGCAGCGCCTTTTTGATCAGTTCTGAAAAATAAATAATTAGGTTTTCCGATGAGGGATTAAAAGGTAAAACCAACATGTTTTCGGCAGGGATTCCCGTTTGTGCATTTACCATTTTATCCGCGATATTCAACATGAGGCTATGGTCAAACCTGGAGATAATGGTTTCATACACAATCTTTTTCAGGTCGTTAAAATCAAGGATCATACCCGTTTCAGCGTCCACTTCGCCTGAAATCGTTACCCATAATTTATAAGAATGCCCATGGATATTTTTGCATGGGCCATCGTAGCCTGTTAAAGCATGGGCCGCTTCAAAACTAAAGATCTTTGTAATGGTAACGCAGTTCAAATAGCTGGTGTTTTGCTTTGGATATCAATTTCAATGGTGACGAGTTCCTGCTGTATTAATATAGCAGCCAAGCGACATTCCAGGTTTTCAAGATCTGATTTCATTTTAGCCAGGTACTTATTGGTTTCGCATTCGATCTGCGGAATGAGTTTTTTATAATATTCAATACCACCATTTATATTGGTTTTGAATGAATTGACAAACTGGGAAAAGGAAGCGCCGATGCCACCTTTTTGTTTGTTTATTTCCCCTGCCAGATAATCAATGTACATCTTCAGTTCATTGATGAACATATTAGGACGGTATGTATCGTTCAGCAGGTTCGTTCTGCCATAGATATGGTCCACCATTTGTTTTAAAGAATATTTTCCGGAGAAATATGCGATGTTCGGGCCGGGGCACACTGATGTCCTGGAGGCTACTTTTTGTTTGATACCCGTAAGAATATATGACGGTGCGGTAAGGTCTTCGCAGAGACATGCTTTATGCGATATTTTTTCAAATTCAGCGGGGTCCGTATTGCCTGAAGTTTCCAATTGTACCTGCTTGTCATGCTGGTATTGTCTTGATGCTGTACATATAGGAGTCTTTGTGAACTCGGTATTGGAAACCAGGAACTTTTTGATACAAGGGCTGCCCGGTCTGCGCAGGCTTAGGCGTCTTTTGATCTGTTGTTCGCTCAGGGTATTTCTAAGGTTATTGTAAGGCACGCCAAGTGGAGATGCATCACTGAGGTAAAGGTTTTCTTCTTTAGCTGCAACAAGCTCATTTAAAGTATATTCATCCACATTGGTCGCTTCAGGTACCAGGAGAAATGGGGTGCCCCATCCGGCCGAATCTACATGGTAATAGGTTAGCAAAAAATTCTGTTCATTTGCCGTTCCGATACCGCCCTGAACACTTAATTTTTGTTGAGGAACTAATGGCATGTAATTTAGGCTCCTCGCTTTCCAGTTTTCCAGGCACAAAGCATAAAGTTCTTCCTTCAAGGCATTACGCTTTGTCTTAAACTCTTCCAGGATCGGCCCCAAAAGGTATCCATCAGTTGCGAAAGCGTGGCCGCCGCAATTCAGGCCTGATTCCACCCTGAATTCTGAAATCCAGATTCCTTTTTTTGCCAGATATTTTCCCTGTATTTGTGCAGAACGGAAATCACTTACTTTCAGGATGACTGATTTGATAAATTCGCCCTTTTCATCAGGCAAAAAATCCTTGAACGAGGATATGTAAGCAAATAATCTTGCATTAAATCCGGCGGAAATAACAACCGATGACCTCACTGTACTATTGGCGAATCCACGTAGGGCCGCCAGCGCATCGGATTGCTCTGCAGGAAGCGGATTGCCATCTTGCCCATAGTTTGTTTTATCAATCTTGGCCATTATGTTCACGTTGATATCGCCGGGCTCAATCCTTTCTTTGATTTTTTCTTCCAGTTTATCTTTGTCTAATTTATTATCACTTTTTAACCAGGAATAATATAGCTTTTTCAGGGATGAATTTTCACTAAGCAGGTCTAAGTACTTTGTCAGCTCACTAGCTTCAGACAAGGATGATATTTTGACTTCCTGAATCTGCTTTTTGATAATTTCATCTAGTAAATCGAGGTAAGAAGTAATGCGCCGGGCTCTGCTATCTGGCTCAGTCCTTTTAATCGGGACATAGGTATAACCGTATTCCCTGCAATGATAAGACCTCATGTCTTCGATCAGTACATCATCAACAAGCGATACAACGGAAGAGATGCCATATTTAGCAACTTTTAAGGGCGTGTTGATACTAAAAGCCAGTCCAAGTACAGGAATGTGAAAAGAATGGAGCCTTGAATTCATCATAATATATTAAAAAAGGCAAAGTTAGATGGCCTGATCAGCATAAAATATGATTTAGATCATGGTTTTGGGAGAAAGCAATGGCTATTCGATCCAAAAAAACAAAAATTCTAAAAACATGACCTGCATCAGTTTTCAACTTGTCCCCCGTCACGGTTTGCCCTTTTCAGGAATTTATACTTTGCATGCTGGATTAAAGATGGATTTCGAGTCCCCTGACCATACTTAAACCTGAGTAAAAAACCGATGAAAAACTATATGGAAAATATGAGAGATGAAACCCAGTACATGGTCAGGGAAAAAGGGCACGACAAAAGAGATAATCCACTGCTCAAAAGAATATTAACCTACGATGAGGCCAATAAAATAAGGCGTGAAGGGGTCTATCCTTATTACAGGGTTGTAGAATCTGCCCAGGATACTGAAGTATTAATAAATGGGAACAAGGTATTGATGTTTGGCTCGAACAGTTACCTGGGTTTAACGAATCATCCCCGGATTAAGGAAGCAGCCAAAAAGGCCATTGATAAATACGGTACCGGTTGCGCCGGCTCGCGTATGTTGAATGGAACATCAAAAATCCACACAGAACTGGAAGAAAAACTGGCTGCCTTTGTGCAAAAGCAAGCGGCTGTGGTATTTAGTACCGGTTTCCAGGTAAACCTGGGCGTGATCGCTGCACTCGGTGGGCGCAATGATTTTATTATACTTGATGAGCATGATCATGCGTCCATCATTGAAGGCAGCAGGCTTTCTTTTAGCAAAACATTAAAATTCAGGCATAATGACATGCATTCGCTTGAAAATATCCTGAAAAAACTCCCGCCCGACCGGATCAAACTCATTGTGGTTGATGGTGTTTTCAGTATGGAAGGCGACCTGACAAACCTCCCGGCAATAGTGGACCTGGCACGCAAATATGATGCGAATGTAATGGTAGATGATGCCCATTCCATTGGTGTTTTTGGACCACATGGAGAAGGCACCTCGGCACATTTCGGACTCACAGACGATGTGGACCTGATCATGGGAACTTTCAGCAAATCCCTCGCATCTGTTGGCGGGTTTATTGCTTCAGACAATAATACCATTGATTTTCTTAAACATAATGCCCGATCATTGATTTTTAGTGCAAGCATGCCCCCTGCCAATGCAGCAAGTGTTATTGCTGCCCTGGAAATACTGCATGAGGAGCCGGAAAGGATTGAAAACCTCTGGAAAAACACACATTATGCTATTAAATGCCTCAATGATATTGGCTTTGACACAGGAAAAACAGTAACCCCTATCATCCCAATCTATATAAGGGATGAAGCAAAAACCTTCTTGCTCTCACAATTGCTCCTGGAGCGCGGCGTTTTCGTAAACCCTGTTACTTCACCCGCCGTAGCGCGGGAGGATTGCATGATCCGCCTCAGCCTGATGGCCACGCATTCCCGCCCGCAGATAGACAGGGCGCTTAACATAATTTATGAGTTGGCCTGTGAAACAGGAATTATATCATGATCATAATATCATTAAAATATATTTATCAGAAAGTAAATGGAAATTAAAGAAGTAAGGACAAAATCAGAACTCAAAAAATTTGTCATGTTTCCGCATCAACTCTATGCCGGAAACAAATATTGGGTACCCAGCCTTGTTTTTGATGAAATGAATATATTGAGAAGGGATAAGAATCCTGCCTTTGATCATTGTGAATCAAAATACTGGCTTGCATACCAGGATGGCGAAATTGTAGGACGTGTAGCGGCAATTGTAAACCGCCATTATATTGATAAATGGAAAAACAAATATGTCCGTTTCGGATGGATTGATTTCATTGATGACCTTGCGGTTTCGAAGGCGCTAACAGAGAAAGTAGAAATTTGGGCTTCGTCATTAGGCATGACTGCAATACATGGTCCTCTCGGATTTACCGATATGGATCCAGAGGGGCTGTTGATCAGCGGATTCGACGAGATTGGCAACATGGCTTCTATATATAACTATCCGTATTATCAAAACCATTTCGATAAACTTGATTATAAAAAGGATACGGACTGGATTGAATTTGAAGTGAATGTGCCGGATGTCATTCCCGAAAAAGTTGTTCGTGTCGCAGAAATTGTCAAAGCAAAATACAAACTTGAAGTACTTAAAACAAAATCAAGAAAGGATCTACTGCCCTATACCCACCGGATATTTGATTTACTGAATATTACTTATTCTCATCTGTATGGAGTTACAGAGCTTACTGAAAAACAGATCGAAGCATACATCAAGCAATATTTTGGTTTTATACGGCATGAATATGTAACGCTCGTAGTGGATGAAGACAAAAACCTGGTTGCCTTTGGCATTTCCATGCCGTCGTTGTCTAAAGCGCTCCGGAAATCAAACGGGAAATTATTCCCTTTCGGGTTCTTAAGACTTATGCGTGCCATGAAAAAAAATGACCGGCTGGATATGTATCTGATCGGTGTGCATCCAAAATACCAGAATAAAGGTGTGAATGCGTTATTGATGGTTGAACTGACTCAAACCTGTATCAGAAACGGAATCAAAGTGGCAGAAGCACACCATGAACTCGAAGATAATACAAAAGTTCAGGCCACCTGGGACTATTTTGACAGTCGAAAACATAAACGTAGAAGATGCTATATCAAGCAGTTGTGATCCGATTTAAAAGAGACGTATCTTCGTTTCTGTTTTGAATCATGAAAGATAAAATATGTGTCGTTACCGGTGCCAGTAATGGTATCGGGAAAGAAATAGCCATACAATTGGCAACAATGGGCGCAAGGGTGGCCATGGTTTGCAGGAACGAACAACGCGGCCTGCTGGCAAAAAAAGAAATTGAAGAATCATCCGGGTCGAATAAAATAGATTTGTTACTGGCTGATTTAAGTTCGCTAATTCAAATAAGACAATTAGCTGAAAAACTGTCTGATAGCTATTCCTACATTGATGTTTTAATAAACAACGCAGGTAATTTTTATTTGAAAAAGCAATTTTACGAAGATGGGATAGAAATGACTTTTGCGATAAATTATCTTGCGCCGTTTTACCTCACAAACCTTCTTCTTGACAAAGTCAAATCAGCCCCGCAAGGAAGGATCCTGATTGTATCTTCCCGCAACCAACTCATGGGAAAATTTGACCTGGATCACTATGATTTCAATAACAGGATATATAACGGACTACAAGCCTACTCTAACTCCAAGCTCATGACGGTTATTTATACCCGGGAACTGGCGAAAAGACTTAAGGGTAGCAAAGTTACCATCAACGCCATCCACCCGGGAAATGTAAAAACCAATATAGGCATGAACGACAATAACTGGTTGTTCAAATTCATATGGCGCACGAGGTCTTTGTTCAATATCTCCGTAGAAAAAGGCGCAGAAACCACTGTATATCTGGCTACTGATCCAGAAATCGAAAAGTATTCAGGACAATATTTTGCCCATAAGAAAATCGCAAAAGTCAATCCTATCGCCAACCAACCAGGCGTAGGCGAAAAACTATGGGATTTTACAGAACGGATGATAAGAGATGCAAGCGAGCAATAAAATGCTTTGTCTTCTTTTATCTCTGCTCAAGAACAGATAAAACATTGCCCGCAGGATCTTTGAACCAGGCAATCTTTGGCCCCATTTCAGGATTGTCAACAATACCTTTTGCATTGGTACCAAATGAAGGATATTGTTCAAATTTGATTCCTTTTGCTGTCAGCTCATCAACAGTCTTTTCTACGTCTGAAACAGGAAAGTTGAGTACAGTGAAACTTGCCGGCGCATGATCAGGCTTTGGATATACCATTACCGGGTTTCCGCCATTGACTTTTAGCTCCAGCATACCATGATTCTCAGAAACAGGAATGCCGAGTGAACCGTTGTAAAACTGTTTCGCTTTTTCAATGTCGTTTACCGAAAAACTGCTGGATGCTTTTGAATTCTCTAACATATAATTGGTATTTAAATGGTTACTAAGTTATTGTTTCCTAATCCAAATATACAACCAAATAAAACGGAATTGGTTTTATGACAAGGATTATGTTTTTGTTAAGTCCCTAACAACCAAAACAACCCCACGGCCCGGGAAATCAGTAGCCCCGGACAGCAGGGCTGCCTGAATAAATTGGAACACATCAATGCTCGTCAGCACTCGGCCCATAGCTTCCTGGAATAGGAATATCCAAAAGCCTTAAGAACACTCCAAGTTGGGCACGGTGATGAACGGTCTGACTGAATGACATTCGTATTACGTCACCTTTTGGCGCTTCATACCATAACTCCTCACCATTTGCGCCACCACGCATTTGCCAGTTTTTCTTCAGCAGTTCTTCATCTGCTTTTTCAAGTTGCTCCCGTCCTTGAATATAGGCTTTTTCATGCATTTCAAGCAATTCAGTACGGTTGTTCGCAAGGACCGGCTTGAACTCGCTTTGCATTAAATTCAAGGCGTCCGTGGTTAGTGCCATGTGAACCCAGCCGGGTAGTTCAGCCACGTGAGATGCAAGCCTTTGCATGGTCATACTTTTTGGGTGTGGCTGCCATAAGAACTTGTCTTCGGGTACACGTTCCAGCATTTTGCGGGTGGTTTGAGCTTCCTGCTCCATTTCTTTCAATAACATTGGGATGATTTCCATAATTGTGTTTTTTTTAAATTATGGAGCAAAGAAACCCACGCCCACTGACAACCCTATGTCAGTCCATTTTCAGAAATTAATAATTTTCTGAAAAATTTTTCATGAAGTCATTTAGTGAGATATGGTCCTCCTTCCGAAAAGGCATTCCAGTGTTACGAAACTTCACAATTCGCGATACCCTGAAGTCCCTGTATTCTATACGCAAATGGCACCAGGCCATTACATGCCAGTTCATAGCATAAAAAACCAGGCCTATGGGCTCTACCTGCCTGTGGTTAATCTCTTCTTTGTTATTTTTATATTCTATATCAAGGATATGCTTTTGAGAAATGGCATCCTGGATACCCGATAAAAATTCGAAATCATTTTTCACAAAGGCCGGAACGTGCATCCTGATATTATCGTTTAACGCTTCCAGTTTTTCTTTCTGTGAATTGCGCAAAACGGCTTTCACTTTATTAAGGGCGGTGGAATAATGTTCCATAATGGACTTATCTGCAAATGCATATACTATGGTTTCCATGAGCAATAATGCGTTGGCTTCTGCGGTACTGAAAGATACCGGGGGTAAAAAATAACCGTCAACCACGCCATAGCCTTTATGTGGCTCAAAACCAATAGGAATGCCTTGCTCACATAATGCTTTTATATCTCTGTAAACCGTTCGGACACTGATGCCAAATTTTTCCGCAATGTCTTCGGCGGACATGTACTTTTTGGACTGAAGCAACACGAGCATACCCAATAACCTGTCAATGCGGTTCATAAACTGTTATAACCAGTTCTGTAATATAGCGGTTGTGATAAAAAAGGCCATGAGACACACGGCGGCAAGCTTGTTCACAATCATCGAGTTTCGGTAATTGGCTTCCTCTGGACCATTTACCAGGTAAGCGTAATACCATAGAAGAAAATAAGCAAAAAGCGGTGATAAAAACACCTGGAAAAGTGAGAAATATACAACCTTGTGAAAGTAGTTCGTAAAATAGAAGTAGAACCCGAAATTCCCAAGCAGGAATACAATCGCGCAAAAAATAAATGTGCCATTTACCCCAAGGATCATGCTTGCAGTTCTGTCTCCGTGTTCACTATCGGCATTATGCTGATAAATATGCGTAAGCGGATAAAAACCTAGTATCATTATGGCGGATAATAAGGCCGGAATTAAAATTTTTGATTCAGCCAGTTGGTTGAAATTCAAATGATGCAGCCCGAGATAAGACATCAGGTAGGCAAATCCGCCCTGGAAAACAGCCACGATAAACAAAGCGAAAAAACCGTATTTTTTTAAACGGATGGCAGGCACGCTGAATGCTTTGGAAACCAAACCATAAGTCAGCATCATCAAAGCGAACTGCCAGCTCACCAGCAGGGCCAACAGCAGACCAAGGATATCGAATATTATTGACACTAATAGGAGACCAGGTGGCACCGGAGGCATGTTTCGTAACGAGGCATATCTGCTGGTGCGCCTTTCAAACCATGAATTATATCCATTATCGGCAGGATACAGAAAAAGATGAATGGCCAGAAATGAAATAACAAGAGTTTTGATATCAGTAAACGGGTACTGGCAGGCCGCAAATGCAAATACAGGCATCAGGTACAGTGAAAAAGGTATTCTCAGATGATGTATTATGGATTTGTTCATGATGTCTGCGAATTCGAGGGAAAGTTACGAAGTTTTCCAAACTATTCGAATTTATTGCAAAATCAGGAGTCAAAATCACTCTTTAAAGTCGTTGACTTTTGAATAGCCAACGACCTTGAGAAATCGCTGACAGAAAAAATCATTTCTTATTGTAACTTTCGCCTGTCCTTACCCGTCTTGGTATCAAAACAGATCAATGGCCGGAGACGGTCTTAATAATTTACCTCTATGAAAAAAATCATTATTACTCTTTTTATTGCTTCATTTTTTGCAACCGGAAGTTTCGCTAAGGTAAAACCTTCAGGCAATTATCTCCCCGCTGCCTTTAAGCTGCTTCAAAAACCATCATACCGGCAGGTCATGAGTAAAATCCAATCAGCAGCAGCCTCCAATGGTGCGGAAAACAAACTATCCATAAAAGAGCCATATCTTATTTATACCCAGCTTTGGGACTCTGCAGCCAAAAAATGGGCTTCAGATACTTTTGAGAGATATGCTATTACCTGGAATGCTAATAAAAGCCTGCAAAGTATTTCAGATTTAAGCTGGGATTCGATTACTAATGGCGCGGTGACCAATACCATTGAAACAGGCTTTATAAAAATTAATTCGCAGGTAAGTGTTGACAATAATGTGATGGTGGATTATTTTCCCGGAAATATTGTCATACAAGAACTTCAGAACGGCAAGTGGGTCAACTATGAACAGGAGGTTGTGTACTTTGATCAAAATAACCGTATCACATCAGTTGTAGTTCAGCAATGGGTTCAAAATGCGTGGGTTGATTATGCCAAGGATGAACTTGCATATGACGCGAAAGGAAATTTTACCGGGCTATCGGCATATTATTGGAACGGAAGCTCTTTTACACTTGTACAGGGCGTAAAAGAATCACTTAGTTTTGATGGTAATGGTTTCATGACCGGTTTGGTGCAAAGTACCAGTACAGGAGGCAACTATGTTAACAATTCCAAAGAGTCATTTGTGATTGATAGTAAGGGAGTTATCACCAATGCACTCATATCAACATTTGATAGCTTATCAGGCCAATGGATCAAATATGATAGTCTTTCCAGCATGTCCTGGCTGTTTTTTGATCCCACCATTAGCATAGATTACCAGACTCTGGGCACAGATGGCATACTCGGTGTTGGCGGCAATAAATATCTTGGTTATATTGAAACAAAATATGATTCACTTGCTCATATCTGGGAAACTCCTCAAAACAATATATATACATATAATGCTGATAGCCTGGTAACAAATATCATCAACCAGACAAAACAAAAAAATGGCTGGTTGAACAATACAAGCGACAGTACATCTTATTATCCGAGAGATGATATAAAGACATATTTGTCAAGATATTGGGCAGGCACAAAATGGTTAAACACTTCAACTGGAAACAACAACATAAATACTTATGACGGCGATGATGATATCACGGAATGTATTGCACAAAACACCGACGCAAACAATGCGAACGCCTTTGACAATTATTCCAAAACAGAATATCTTTATAAAAGCAATACCGGTATTGAACCTGTTTATCATTCAGGTTTTGCAATATTCCCAAACCCGGTTTCAAACCGGTTGAATATTGATATGGGACAAAATGATTCTCATGGAATTTTGACTATAACAGATGTTACCGGAAAAATCATTCAATCTCAAAACCTGAGTAGTATAAATTTGAATTCGATAGACGTAACTAGCTTACCAACAGGCATATATTTTCTTTCAATCAATAATGGAAACGCGGTATCTACGGGTAAGTTTATAAAGGAATAACGGGGCTGAACGTCATCTTATGTATCAATCACTCATTACTGTTGACTGATGACTGTTGACTGTGAATCAATCTTCCAGCTTCAATACTGCCATAAAAGCAGTCTGTGGTATCTCAACATTACCGACTTGCTTCATGCGCTTCTTGCCTTTTTTCTGTTTTTCAAGGAGCTTGCGCTTACGGCTGATATCACCACCGTAGCATTTGGCAGTTACGTCTTTTCTTAAGGCGCTTACGGTCTCGCGGGCGATGATTTTTGCACCGATGGATGCCTGGATCGCTATTTCAAATTGCTGGCGTGGCAGAAGCTCTCTGAGCTTCAAACATATCTTCTTTCCCCAGTCAAAAGCTTTGTCCCTGTGAATGATGGCAGAGAGTGCATCAACTGGTTCGCCATTGAGGCGGATATCGAGTTTTACGAGGTGTGATTCGCGATAGCCAATAGGGTGGTAATCAAATGAGGCATACCCTCTTGAGATGGATTTTAATTTGTCATAAAAATCAAATACGATTTCACCAAGCGGCAATTCAAAACCCAGCTCCACTCTAGAAGTGGTAAGGTAAACCTGGTTTTTCAAAATGCCCCTTCGGTCAAGACAAAGTTTCATGATATTGCCCACATAGTCAACGGCTGTGATTACCTGGGCAGATATATATGGTTCCTCTACAAATGCAATTTTACTTGGGTCGGGGAGGTCAGATGGGTTGGTAACAGTCACTGTTTCGTTTGCAGTGGTGGTGACATGATAAGACACGTTGGGAACCGTTGTGATCACGGTCATATCATACTCCCTTTCAAGACGTTCCTGCACAATTTCCATGTGAAGCATCCCAAGGAACCCGCAACGGAATCCGAAGCCCAGGGCTGCGGAAGTTTCAGGCTCAAAAACCAGCGAAGCATCATTGAGCTGCAATTTATCCATTGCATCCCGAAGCTCCTCATAGTCTTCTGTATCAACAGGATATATACCTGCAAATACCATTGGTTTTACATTCTCAAAACCTTTGATAATTTCCTGTGTCGGGCGGTCGCGGTGGGTTATCGTGTCCCCGACTTTTACTTCTTTGGCGGATTTAATGCCTGAAATAATATAACCTACATCACCTGCCCCAATGGTCTGTTCCGGTTGTTTATCAAGGCGAAGAATCCCGATCTCTTCAGCAATATATTCCTTGCCCGTGTTTACAAATTTTACAATATCGCCTTTATTGAGCCTGCCGTTAAAAATCCTGAAATAGGCGATAATTCCCCTGTAAGAGTTAAAAACAGAATCAAATATCAACGCCTGTAGCGGCGCCTCAGGATCTCCTTTCGGAGCCGGAATTCGGTTGATAATAGCATCCAGGATATCATCTATACCGAGGCCTGTCTTGGCGCTGGCCAGCACGATATCTTCTGCTTTGCAACCGATGAGCTCAATGATCTGGTCTTTCACTTCCTCGATCATCGCACCGGGAAGATCCACTTTATTCAAAACAGGAATGATCTCGAGGTTTTGCTCAAGAGCCAGGAAAAGGTTTGATATCGTTTGCGCCTGGATGCCCTGTGCAGCATCTACCACCAACAAAGCCCCTTCACAGGCCGCTATCGCACGACTCACTTCGTATGAGAAGTCCACATGGCCGGGCGTGTCAATCAGGTTTAGTTTATACTTCTTGCCATGATGCACATAATCCATCTGGATGGCGTGGCTCTTAATGGTGATGCCACGTTCGCGCTCCAGGTCCATATCATCCAGCAACTGGGCCTTCATTTCACGGGCAGTGACCGTGGCAGTCGTTTGCAACAACCTGTCGGCCAGTGTACTTTTGCCATGATCTATATGGGCTATGATACAGAAATTACGAATATTCTTCATGAAACGCGGGATAAACTAAGGTGCAAAGGTAGGCAAAATAGGAAGAGCGGGAGCGGGAGAACAAAGAGCGAGAGCGAAGGGCGTAGAGCGGAAGCTGGAAGGGCGAGAAGTGAATCGGTGATATCTTTTATTTTCCCCCCATTATATTAATTAATACATAAATTCGTTTCGTCTAAAAATCTATTGATGAAACGATTGTTTGGATCGGTTTTTTTATTTTTTGTGTTTGTTTCTGTCGTTTCGGCTCAAAAATATACTATCAGCGGCTATATAAAAGATGCTGCCACGGGTGAGGTTTTGATAGGCGCATCATTATATGTGCCAAAGCTAAAGGTGGGTGCCGTAACCAATGCCTATGGGTTTTATTCGCTTACATTAAATGCTGACAGCGTTGGGCTTGCCATCAGGTTTATGGGTTATAAACCGGTGTTCAAAAAAATTGATCTTAGAAAAGATATTGAGTTGAATGTTGGCCTACAAACCCTGGAACTGGGTGAAGTGGTTATTACAGGTTCAAAGGCCAGTGAAAATGTGGAAAAACCACAAATGGGTGTGATTGATGTGCCAATCACTTCAGTGAAGGAATTGCCGGCCATCTTTGGAGAGAAAGATCTGTTTAAAGTGCTGCAGCTTTTGCCCGGTGTACAGTCTGGTTCTGAGGGCAGTGCGGGGTTTTATGTCAGGGGTGGCGGTGCAGATGAAAACCTGATTTTACTGGATGAAGCTGTGATATACAACCCATTTCACATGGCGGGATTTTTCAGCATATTCAATGGGGATGCCATCAAATCTGTAGACCTGTACAAGGGTGGTTTTCCGGCGCAATACGGCGGCCGGCTCTCATCTATTATAGATGTTTCCATGAAAGACGGCAACGATCAGGGTTTTCATGGTGAAGGAGGCATTGGCCTTATCTCTTCCCGGCTGATGCTGGAAGGTCCCATTGTAAAAAACAAAGTTTCGTTCATGGTTTCGGCAAGACGCACCTACCTCGATGTCCTGATAAAACCCTTTTTGCCAGTGGGAACCGAAGCAGCTTATTATTTTTATGACCTGAACGCCAAAGTGAATTATATCATCTCTGACAAGGATCGGGTTTACCTGAGCGGGTACATGGGCGCTGACGTGCTTTCTACTTCGTTTTCAAGTCCGGGTGATACAACGGGAATCGGCGTATCATGGGGCAACAGCAGTGCGACAGCCAGGTGGAACCATGTGTTTTCGCCAAAGCTGTTCGCAAATACCACCATGATTTATGACGATTATAATTTCAGTATCAATGAACAGATGAACAATCAGGAAGCTAAGATACAGTCTGGCATACAGGATATAGGTGGCAAAATAGATTTTGACTGGTTTCCATCGCCGCTAAACCATGTAAAATTCGGGGCGACCTATACTTATTCAGAATTTATCCCGAGCCTGGTTCAAGGGCCGGCAGGGTCCCTGGGCTTTGCCAATGAGCAAACAAAATACGTACACAATGCAGCAGGCTATATCAATGATGAATATACTTATTCGGAAAAATGGTCTTTCAATATCGGTCTGCGCGCGCCTTATTTTGATTACAAACAAACCACGTATATAGAAGTAGAGCCAAGGTTTACAGCTAAATATGCTTTAAATAAAACCACATCCCTCAAGGCAAGCTATGCCATGATGTACCAAAACATCCACTTGCTGAGCAGCACTTCTATCTCGCTGCCGACAGATATTTGGATACCCAGCAGCAACATCGTTAAGCCTGAACAAAGCCAACAGGTATCAGCAGGAATTTTTAAGAATTTTTTGGACAATGCCTTTGAAACCAGCGCCGAAGTCTATTATAAGAAAAGCAACAATGTGATTGAATACCAACCCGGTACAGATATATTCTTTAACCCCGATATTGATAATGCCTTGTATTTCGGGCAGGGCTGGTCTTATGGACTGGAACTGTTTATCAAGAAAAATGTCGGGAAATTTACCGGGTGGCTTGGTTATACACTATCGTGGGCCAACCTTCAATTTGACCAGTTGAACAACGGCGACCCTTTCCCCGCCACTTATGACAGGAGGCATGATTTTTCAATTACCGGGATCTACAATTTCAATAAAAACTGGTCGTTCTCTACTGTTTTTATTTACGAAACAGGCTCGTCTCTTACAGTGCCTTTGGGCACCTATAATGTGCCTTGGAATACTAATAGTGGGTATATCCAGGTTTTGGACTATGGCGCCATGAATGCTTACAAACTACCTCCGTACAACAGGCTCGACATTGGTATAAAATATACCAAACAGCATAAGAGATACCAGGACGAATGGCGCCTGGATATTTACAATGCGTACAGCCGGGAGAACCCCTATTTTGTGTTCATTGACCCAAATTATTATGACGCCAATGCGAACATAGTCAAATCAGCGGCCGTGCAGATTTCTATATTCCCCATCATCCCTACTGTTAGCTATAATTTTAAGTTTTAAGCCATGAAAAAAGTATACCTGTTTATCATTCTTTTGTGCCTTGTGTCTTATGGCTGTGAGAAAAATATCAGCCTTAACATAGCTAAATATGATAGCCAAATAGTGGTGTATTGCATTATGTCACCATTTAGCTATCCCCAGGTGTATCTAAGCCACAGCCAATCTTATTATAGCTATGCCGATACGGATTCCACTCTAAGCAATACCATCATTCAAAATGCTCAGGTGATTATTACCGACCAGGCGATAAATAAAACCGATACATTACACTATGATACATTTGCACAATCTTATATTATGGGGCCCCGGGCATTTAACCCCACACCCGGTCATCATTATGCACTGAAAATCAATTATCAGGGCAAAGTACTAACTTCGGAAACCACTGTGCCTATGCAGGTAAAAATTAACCATGTGGATTATGTAAAATTAGACACCAGCCAGAACAACCCTGATTATGAGTTTCATGTATTTTTCAATTCTGTTACCGGCGGGCCAAATTATTATTCACTTAATGGTGAAAGTTTTATTTCAGATAATGGGGTTGCCGGAAAGCAGCTAGAAATCATAACTAATGAACGTTTTAGGCATCCGCCACCGGATACTGCCTATTTTGCGCTTTCCAACATGAATAAGGTGACTGCTGATTATTTTACCAATATCAATATACAAAACCAAAGCGCGGGTGATCCTTTTTCGCAGCCTGCGATAGTTGAAGGAAATATAAACGGTGGCCTCGGTATATTTGGGGCAAATGCACCTGGGCCTACTTTGCAAGTTATTGTCAAGTAAGCATCAATCAGGTAGCAATGTAAACGTCTTTGAAATACCAATCCCTATATAGAGGGCATCCAGGTTAATTTTCAATGATTCAGGACGTTGGTATACTTCGCTGGTTTCTGTTTCCCAATAGATCAGGTGGTCGGTTGAAATAAAAGCTTTGAGCAAAATAGGCAGTATCCGGTGGCGGATGCCTAAAACGT
>Ga0207007_1100_pt1 | contig 23810 bp, 16 predicted proteins | sample Alteio_BWMinCont_85_FD_153487 | JGI IMG/M metagenome (GOLD analysis project Ga0207007, IMG submission 153487) | Enriched cells from forest soil in Barre Woods Harvard Forest LTER site, Petersham, Massachusetts, United States -... | ecosystem: Environmental > Terrestrial > Soil > Temperate forest >...
CTGAATTGCCCTTGGGCAAGAAGATTCTCAAATTCCGGAGTGGGAGATGGAACGCCGCCAGCGACTTCGTCGCCGCCAATGCCGGAAAGGATCACGCGGCTTTTCCCCGAGGCCATGCACGCTGAGAATTGGCGGCTGGCTTCAGAGGGACGGCTTCCACCGGAGCAAGGCGTGGCGGCAAAGTGGCTACCTTGGAAGTGAAAATTGAACCGATCTTGCGCTCCCACATCGATATGACAACCTTTGCGGCCGCGCTTTTTTTCGACCTGGGTGAAATAGGGGCTCTCGTTCCAATTCGGCTCGGAGTTGTTGTAGTAGGAGATGGTGTCGAGGCGTGGGGTTTCGGCAGAGCCGCGGGCGATGATGCTGTCGGCCATGCAGACGATGGAGGAGGAGTCCATTCCACCGCTGAGCTCGGCGAGGATGGGGCTGTCCGAGCGGAGACGGCGGCGGACGGCTTCGCCGAAAACATCTCGGAAGTGTTCCTCGTATTCGGCGTCGGTGCTGTAGCGGATTCTCTTGACTGAGTCGAACTCCCAATACTTGCTGATGGCGTGCTTTTCCCCTTGTATAGCTACGAAGGACGACGGCGGGACCGAATGAATGCCGACGTAGGGCGTCAGATGCGCAGCAGGGAAGGACGAGTACCAGCCGGCGACGTACTCTTCGTTGAGTGTGAAGGATTGCCGCGCGAATAGGACGAGAGGATCGAGAATGGTGCTCCAGGTGATTTGGTCTTTTTCGATCGAGTAATAAAGATGGCGAGTGCCGATGGGATCTTTGGAGAGTACAAGTGAACGCGACTTTTCGTCCCAGATGGAGAGAGCCCAATCACCGATGAGCTTTGCGAAGCAATCGGTGCCCCATTCCTCGTAAGCGGCGGCGGCGATGGAAACGTCGGTAGAGCTGGCTGTCAGGCGATCGCGCAAATGGCGGATGAGGTCGACGCGATTGTCGAGGCGACCGTCCCAAGTGATGATGGTGCCCAGCTTGGTGACGTGGGGCTGTGATTCGCGGCGAGATTCCTTCGTCGTATGAAAGGCGCGAAAGAGGATGCTGAGGCCGGCACTTGTGTGGGAGCCGCCATGATCCGGGCCATACGGAGCGATGATCGATTTCACTTTTTCCAGATAGTCGCGATCCACAGACTTGCCGTCGGTATTCCACCTTCCAAACTGGACGCTCATGATTGTTTCCCCCCGCGCTCGATGTGCATCCGAAGCCTGCTAGCACCGATCCAAAACTGCGTACATTTCCGGCGTGTACGGTTTGTCGTTGACGACGTGGCCGTCTACTTCGACCCATGCGTGGGCCTTGAACGGCATCAGCTGCGCGCCAATCACCATCTGCGCTCGGACGCCGTACTTCTTCAGGAGGCAGGCTGTGGCTGCGGACCGCTGCAGGCAGGGCGCCTCTTTCCAATACCAGATGCAGGCCATGTCGATGGCATAGTTGATGCGTTCGATGTCATCGCGTGCCGGCGTGCGTGATCCAACAGGATAATTGCGAACCTTGTCGTAGAGCGCCGCGAAATTGCCCCTCGCCAAGTACAGATCGAAATGAATTAGTTTCAAGTACGCTTTCAGCACAAGAAACGACATGGCGCCCTCTCTTTCACACCGGCAATTGCAATTGATCGCAAAGAAAAGCCATACGATCCGTCAATGCTTCGATCCGTTCACGCAAAGGAAGCACAGGCGAATGGCCGCGAAACTTGTTGTAGTCGAGAAAAATAGGATGATCAGAAACATTTGCAGCCTGGAGCCGAGCGGTCATTTTGCGCGCGTGAAGGGAATTGCAGTTCCGGTCAGCGTCACCGGAGACCATCATCGTTGCCGGATAGGCCACATCCTGCCGGACTTGGTGATAGGGAGAGTACTTGACGAGGGCAGCGAAATCGTCCGGGTCATCCACGGTGCCGAACTCGTCTTTCCAAACGTGTGCGTTGTCAAAAAGATGGTAGCGAAGCATGTCTAGCATCGGAACCATGCAGAGTACAGCGCGAAACAGATGGGGGCGCTGCGTTAGGGCGGCTCCGACGAGCAAGCCGGAATTCGAGCCGCCGAAGATGGCAAGTTTTCCAGGAGAGGTTCGGCCCGTTTTGATGAGCCAGTCGGCTGCGGAAAGGAAGTCATCATAAGCGGTCTGGCGGTTGCGCCGCTTGGCGGCCATGTGCCATTCCACCCCAAATTCCGATCCGCCGCGAATGTTCGGCAGTGCAAAAAGGCAGCCGCGCTCCATCAGGAAGGCGACGAAGACACCGAATTGCGGCGTCATAGTGGTGCCATACCCGCCATAGGAGGTCATGACAATTGGTTGCGGGCCGCGGTCCAGAACATCTTTGCGCCCTACGAGAAACATTGGAATGCTGGTTCCATCGAGTGACGTAAACGCGACTTGCGTCTGACAGTAATTCCGAGAGTCGAATGGGATTTTTCTCCTCGCCCAAAGGAAGTATTTTCCGGAGCTCTCGGAGTAGCGCCAGACGGAGATGGGTTCCGTGAATGATTCCGCTTCGAGCAGCAATTCATCGCCGTCGGGCGAGCCACCGATGAGGCGAGGTGTCACATTCTCGCGGATCGGCATCTCATTGGCCTTTTTCCCTGAGAAATCGAACACGGACACGTAAGTTCGTGTCTGACAGGTACGGGAAACAAAAACATGGTTCCCAACCACAAGCCATCTTGTGATCCGCATAGCGGTTTCCGGGACCACGTCGATCCATTTGGGGCCCTTATTTTTGTGGAGAGCAAGTTCCACGATGCGGAAATTCGGCGCATCGCGGTCGGTGATTGCAAAAATTCTGCCGGAGATAAGTCTCGGACGAAAGGTGTATTCCGCACCAGTAAGAATGACTTCCGCAGGACCGCTCGAATCAAACGTTTTGAGGTAGAAGTTTGTCGTAGTCTTTTCGAAAAACTTGTAGACAAGGAATCCTAGGCGGTTTGCGTCTGAGACAAGACAGAGCCGGAGCTTTTCGCCTTCTCCGGCAATGAAAATCTCCTGATCGTCAGTAACGGGCGTACCAAGGAAGTGATGGTAAGCAGCCCGGTAAAATGGCCTGATCGCATCGGAAGATTCATGGACGTAGTAAAAACTTTCGCCGTCGGGGGCAAACGCAAAACCGCGCAAATATCCACGTGGAAGAACATCCGAGAGCGTTGTGCGGTTTTCGATGTCGAAAAGCGCAAAAGTTCCCGTACGTTCCCCACCTTCCTTGATTTCGTAGAATAGAAGGCGTCCGTCGGGTGATACGCGTAGCAGCTTCAATGCAGTGTATGGGCCAGTCCCTCGCGCGGATGGATCAAGAAGAAGCTGATCCTCTCCTTCTGGGCCCTCGCGCATGCAAATGCATGGCTGCTCCTGCTCTGGGAGTCGCTTTCGGAAGAAATAGCGATTCCCGACCTTTTGCAATGAGTCGTAGGTCTCGACGGCAAGGAATTCATGGATGCGCGCCCGGATGCGCTCTCGGCCCGGGATGCCATCAAGGTATGCACGGGCGTAGCGCGTCTGGTTTTCGAGCCATTGACGTGTGCGCGGCGATTCTTGATCTTCAAGCCAGCGATAAGGGTCTGTCACTGGCACGCCATGAAGAATGTCAGTGACAGTCTCAACGGGGGAAAACGGGGGAGCAGGATTCAGGCCACGCATTGTTCGCTCCCTTCTACTGCCCGCGTTGCCTCGCGATACATGCGCCGCGTCAGGCTTCGGAGGTATCCGGACCGCCTGGAGTTATGCAGAGTATCGGGAGAACACCAAGCCTTTCCTGCTAAGGCGTAGACAAAAACAGCGAATAACGGCGCAACGGTCATCCCGCGCGCGAGGGCATCGGAAGGAAGGTACGCATCCCAAGGCCGAAGATATGCAGCAGTGATTTTCTCGGGAGCCGAATCTTGCAGGCGGGCGCGCCGCGCGTGTTCATGAAGGTGTTCGAATGTGACGAGTGGGTTTGTCACACAGCCTTCCGCCCAGTCAAGAAAGACGGAGCGAGCGGGGGAAATCAGAATGTTGCCCGGATTGAAATCGTTGTGCCCCAGAGTGTGCGGAAAGCGGAGGTCGTGAAGCAGCGAACATGATTCTTTCAATCGGTACGCCACAAACGAAAGCTGGGAGTTCGTGAGAGGTGGCGGAATCTGCTCGTGCTGCGCGCTCATAAATTCGGACATGCGGGCAATGAACGGGTCTATGAGATCGACAAGATTTGGGAGTCTCAGGTCCTTGCACCCAGCGTCCAGAAGTTGAGCATCCTTCCCGATGGAAGCAATCTGAAGTTCGGCGAGGTCTTTGGCCACTTTCTCCCACGCGGAAAGCTCTGTGAATTGGTCGAGTGTGGCGCCGGAAACTTCCTCCGATAGCCACCCATTCCAGGATGGGTGGACTCCAAAGATCGCTGGCAGATTTCTCGGAAAAAGCCTAGTCAAAGAAAGAGTTATGGGGAGTTCGTGACGGTTCGGTTCGCCGGTTGCCTTGAACCATGCGGCGGGACCGCTCGTTTCGAGGCGAATAAGACTAAAGTTCGGACTGGCATTGCATTGGTGAAAATTCCCATTCACGCGGAGCCCGAGCGGGCTCAGTTGCTCCTCGGCCCAGATGAAAAGATCTCTGAGCCAGCCAGACCTTCCAAAAGGCCCGGTCTGTGGCTGATTGGCGTACGAATTCAGTTCGCAAAGCGATTCCTTAATTGCATCGTTGTCCTCGGTGGACTGAGTAAGCGGACACGGTGACTCTTTACAAGGCATCCAACAGGCGCCTTTGGGCGCCTCGTCGTTGTGCTTGATCGATTCCAGGACGGCGTAGTTTCCCGAGTGCTCGATCCTGTCAGTGGTGATTAAACTCGGGAGGAAAAGGCAGTACGCCTGCAACCCCCAAGCCCGGTTCACCTCGGTCACCAACTGCTGAGCGATCCTTTTTCGCGGCGATACTTGTACGCAGGGCAGCGACCTTCCGGAACGGCTCGATAAGAGGAGGATTTGCGAGCCATCGCGCCTCAAAACGATGAGGCGGTAGGTTTGTGGATCAGATTGCTCAATGGTTTTCATTGCTTGCTCTTGCCTCGTCATATGGAATCGCTCGAACCATTGGCCTGGAGAATGCTGTGTTTGCGAAGAGCTTCAATGAAATCGTGAACGTCAGTGCGGGCGACCTCGATCGTGGTTGCGTAGGCCCGGCTGATTTCCTCCGCAATCCGTGCCTCGTCCCATCCTTGCTCTATCAACTCGAGGATTTTCGAGCCTACAACGTTGAGAGAGAACATCTGACCGTGACGGACATCGAGAAGGATTCTTCCATCTTGGGTTCGTGTACTTCGAACTGAGTCGGAGGTATTTAGCATGGCTTTGTTCGAACTCCTCGGTCCGGTTGAGTTGTGTCGAAATCTGTGCTGTGCCGGGCAATGTCGCATCGGGCGACATGTGAATCCAGTCAAATCCCTCACCGTTCGCAAATCCGAAGTAGCACCTAAAAAGGGCCGTGGTGGCACAGACATGGAAGCCGCAATCATCGTTGGCCGGTTCCATTAGTGTTCGTTCTTCTGCAGTAGTTGAGCTTTTCAAGGCTGCACAAGGACTGCTGCTAGGAAAGGCGCCTGAAAATCGAAGTGACTTGGCCGATCATCTCTGCATCGATTCCGTTTCTAAGCCGCAACGCACCGTGGGGCCTGTCGGAATGCGGATGAACGATGAGAACGCCTTGCTGCAGAATGCAGGGGCCGCACAGAAAACTTCCGTCTCGTTTGAGGAGAATATAGAGAGGCTGTTCCCAAGCTGTCCTTGCGGTTGATTGCACGGGGATTTTGACTCGGCGGTTAACGGCGACAAATGTCGCGCCGATGAGACACGGATGAGCGCGGTCTTGGTTTCCACCGACCCAGAAGATATCGGACAAAGAACAATCCTTCAGTCTGGAGAGAGTGGGTAACGCATTTCTGATGAACAAGGGCAATTCCTCCCATTGGTCGATGAGAGTTGACAGAAATCCGCCGCTCTCCCCGCCAAACCGTTTTGTGCTGGCCACTTCATCGGAGGTTTGAGTTCTAGGCGAGCCAACGCGTCCGATCATTTCGTCGGGCAGAGAATTATTTCCGAGAGCTTCGAGCGGGAGATGTGCGGCACGAAGGAAAGTCCAGAAATCGATGCAATAAAGAATACAGAGGGAAATGATCTTTTGAATATGACGGGGCGGCGAGGAGAGACCTTCGTAGTCGGAAAGCGTTCCTGCTGCGGCGAAATACATTTGGTCCGCAAGCGTGTCGGCAATGGACTCGCTCAAGGCAGAGGCTTCCCGGAAAGAGAGGCCAACTCGGAGTCGCGCCATTCGAAGCAATTGCTGCAAACCTCCGCGGGGATCGAAGGTAATCGCAGGCGTGGTCTTTGGCGAAGTTGGTGCGCCTGCAGCAATTTCAGATCCTGGGTGGAATGTGAGCGGCCGGATTTCAGCGTCTACTAATCCAAGGATTCTGACATCGCGACCGAGCGTGAGCTCGACCTGGGTGAACGGAAAATGTGTCGAGCAAAGGACGATTCTGTTTTTATCGATAATTCGCAGGTGACCACAGTTGAGGTTGGGACCATTCTCCAAGAGGAAGATGTTCTGGCTGGGAGTCGGCCCGGGCGCGGACACCAAGTCCGGTATGCGCCGGACATCGATTCGAGCGATGCTTGCCGGAGCTAGAGTTGGAAATGCAAACACATCCTCCCGGCCGACCTTGGCATAGAGAAATCGTCTCTTGTTGAGGCTGAGCAACTCCCGTGCACGTCTGGGCGTGCCCAGCTTTAAGAGTTGGCCCAACGGTGCAATCGGAGGGAGAAAGGACTCGTGCAGGTTTCCGGCAAACCAAGAAGTCCACTCATCCTCATCATAAACTGACGCATCGAGCAGGACTGTACGGTGCCAGGGGATTCCTAACTGGAGCCGAGGAATATCGTCGAGATGAAATCCAAAAATTGCCATCCAATCGCACAATCGATAGTTGGAGATCCGGCTCAAAGCCAAGAATTGGTGAATGCTTGGGATCAAACCTTTGGTAGCAAGGTCGAAGTAGAAGCGCTCGGGAAGGAAATAGCGCGAGGAGTGACCGAAAATTTCGGCAGAACGTTGTGAAACTCGATAGAGGGTTAAGCCTTTCGTTGAAAAGATGTGGCGCACCCGGTCAGCGATCCCCATGCCTTGTCCTGGAGGTGAAGTCGGATATACAGGGCTTAGCGCGCAAGACGGCAGAAATCGCGTTATTGGCCGCTTATGCGACCATTTGCCACGTTTTCTCCGCGGAAAGGGAATGATCGGTATGCTAAGAATGGCACGTAGCTAGACATAGACTGATTACGAGAGTAGGATGCCCGCCAATGGACGCACGCAACGCGAATCCAGGTGCCGGTCACCGATTGAAAGCGTTGCGTGTGCGTCTCGGCCTGTCCACACGGGATGTACAAGCGAAAAGTCAGCAAATCGCGGCGGAGAAGCACAACCAGGAATATTACATTTCGCATGCCTGGCTCACCGACATTGAGAAGGGGAAATTTACGCCAGGCATTTTCAAAATCTACAGTCTGAGCGCAATTTATCACCGCAGATTCTCGGAAGTGGCTTCCTATTTTGGTGTGCAAATCGCAGACTTGAGCCGGGATAGTGCGTCGATTGGTTTGCCGCGGACACATCTCCTCGACAATGTTGGAGACGCGGATATTAGGAACGTTTCGATCCCTGTCAAGTTTAAGCCTGATTTTCGCTTTGAGAAGACAGATCTCTTGGCCAGAGTCGTAGAGAAATGGGACGAAGTGCCGGTAGGTTTGTTGCAGCACCTTGATCTGCGCAAATCGACCTACGGCTATATCGGTCTTGAGGATTTCACTCTGTATCCGCTCATCCGCCCGGGGTCTCTCGTACAAATTGATGCCAAGCAAAGAAAAATCAGTTCAGTGAAATGGAAGACCGAGTTCGAGCGGCCGATCTATTTCACGGAATTGCGTGACGGGTACGTGTGCAGCTGGTGCGAGATTGACCGAGGCCAACTGATCGTCATTCCCCATCCGCATTCGCATCAAGAGGTGAGACGGTTCGACTACCCGTCGCAGGCAGAAATCGTTGGGAGGGTAACCGGGGTGGCGATGCGGATTGTTGTGGAAGGAACAACAGAGGAGCGGGATTCATCGCACGAGAAATGAGCGCCGAGTCCTCGTATCGTCATGTGGCATTTTGCTCCGTTCTGGTTTGGGCCAGCTTCGGGTAACGTTTATCAGGCGGAATCCAGATTTCTCTGTGTTTGCGGAAGGAAATGGAGGGAGGCCAGACCCTTATTGCTCAAGTAAATTCTGCCCACAGAAAGGGCAGAATTTTAATTTGATCCCGTCCTCGGCCATGGGTTCAGGTAGCGTTCGGTTCGGACGGCGGAATTCCAGCAGGAAAACCGGAGCGGCCCTGGGACGGACATACCGAAAGATTCCGAGACCGTCCTGTCTTCCGTCCGATTGAAAGAATCGCTCTCGGAATTCCGCGTAGCACCATCCTGAGCTCACAGCAGGAATCCCATTTCCAATTCAGTCCAAAGTAAAGGAAGGGTGCTCTCCTCCGACGCAGCGTTAATTAGTGGGCTGCCATGTGGCACCGTTGGAGAGCGCTGGCAATCGTTGCACCACGGTTTGGATCACTCGTTTGGGGCGATCCACTTTCAAAGGCCTCTATTTCACTCTTCAAGTAGCAGCTCTCTTTCGAGCAGGCTTGGCATCGAAGGCTGAAAGCCTGAGACCGACATGGCAGCTCCGCCGGACGATTGGATTCAGCGACGAAAAAGTTTGAGAGCCGAGTGGAGAGGAGAATTAGCTTTGAGCAATGAGAGCAACGAACTGCTTGGTAGGATTTCTCCGACATTTCGCTAGTCATAAGCATCTCCCTTATATTTGGTGGAACGCACGCAGAAATCGCGATCCGCAGTTTGCCAAGTGCTTTAGAACCACACCCAAGCGGCCCCATAAACACTCGGCTCGGGCCTGGGGTCCGAGTCGGTAAAACTACAATTCCTGTAGGCTCCGCTCAATACAGGAAGAACCGTAGGTATCATGGACTAAGGGCCGTGGTGCTAACTTTTCGCTCCCAGCGCCTGATACGTTCCAGACCTCGACGATCCTCCAATAGATAGATCCACGCGATATTCTTCCGCAGAGCAAACTTGAAGTGCCACTCCAATGTTTCCCGGTCTCGAACGGCGACGCTGGTTTCACGGAATGTGGGGTTATCCATCGAGAGACTCTTCCATGCTCGAAAGTCATCAGCGTCCAGGCGGAACTTTACCGCGAGAGCGGCCACCTGCGAATCATCGTCAAAGCGAACTTCGCGCAATTTCGGTGGTTTCGAAGAATTGGGTGCGGAGCGACCTTTAATTTGTAGATCTGGGCTCATGGCTGCGAACCTTATGGGAGGATCCTGTTCCGTCGCAGCTGAAAAGCTACATTCCGATAAGGATAATCAGAAAAAGCGGATTCTGGAATGGATCCGCGTTCTTCCCCGAACCACGTTACAAGATTGCATTTATTTCGCGCAGCGCCGTGTATCTCGCCACGCTAGCTGCGTCGCCATGCAAGTTTGGCTTTTAGTTCCTCAAAAGCGTTGAAAGCGATTGGACAAATGGCCACATTGTTAATCACGCCCATCAGTCGGAATACGAACTCTGGTTTTTCTAGGTGAGGAAACGACCTGCAAACGTCCGGCCTATTCTCGTAAATGGAACAGAGCTTTCCATCAAGCATGGGGCAGGGCGGATTCACCTTGCCTTCTGACATAGATTGTTTCTGGAATGCTTCTATCGACTGGCCAAGCGTGTTTGCAATAACGTGAAGCTCCTTGTTCTTGAGTTCCAATTGCAATGATCGGCAGCAATTTGCGCACTGCGTGCAGTCGATGAGGGCGAAGTATTTCTGGCTCAAGGTCTTGACAATGCCATCGATGTCATCTGGAGCGTACTGCTTTAGCCAGGACCGGAATTCCCAGTTTTCGTTGTCGTGCTCTTGCGAAAGCTGTTGAATTCGTGACAGATCGATCTCAATTTTCGGAACCTTGAGTTGCTTCTGCGGCTTCATTACGGCCTCATGTCGCGAGCCTGCCGAACACGCAAGCGATAATATCCGGATTGCCTGGCAACGAGGAAATTATCGCCCAAAAAGGGGGTCAGTGAAAATCATGAAAGCCTAGCAAGTGGGTACTCGTCCAAACCTCTCCGGGATTCTCGGAATGTGGCCCAATCCAATTGGTGCCAAAAAACCGAGAAAAGGATTTCACGCAACTTGGCTCCATTGTGACTGTGAAGTGAGCGCAGGGGTGCCGGGAGAATGAGAATTGGATCGGTGTGACCGATGGAGAAGTTCAATGAAGAAGAGCGTCGTCACGATCTACCTTGGCGCTGACGATCCCATCGGCCAGACAATCCAAGCCAGCGTCGTGGGACTCGACAGGACGAAATCGATTGCTTGCGCAGTTCCAACACTAGTGCTACCTTCCTCCTCAATAGTGTTCCACATCGCACCTAAAGGCCTGTGCTGAGTACCTGAAGTTCTCCAAAGGCACCGTCAGCATGACCTCTGACAAGGAGGGCCCCATGCGAGAAAAACCTCGTTATCCCGGCATCCGCGTAACAGCCAATGGAAACCAGCTGGTCTCTTACCACACCGAAACTCGCATCACTGACGCGGGAATCTTCTACCCGATCACCCCATCCACTGAGGGCGGCGAGCTGTACCAGCAGGCCTACGCCGAAGGCAAATTGAATGTCTTCGGCCACAACACCATCGCTGTGGAAGCGGAAGGCGAGCACGCAGCGCAGGGAGGAGCCATCGCGCACTCCGTTTGCGGCCAGCGTGTCGTCAATTTTACGTCGGGCCAGGGAGTCGTATACGGCGTCGAGCAGTATTACCACGCACCGGGAAAATGCTCGACTATGGTTCTGGAGGTAGGTGCGCGCGCGCTCACCAAGCACGCGCTAAATGTGCACTGCGGACACGACGATGTTTACGGCGCGCTCGATACCGGGTGGATCATTCTGTTCGGCAAAGACGCGCAGCAAGCGGCCGACCAGGCTCTCGTTCTGCGGCGGGTGACGGAACTCAGCTTGACTCCAGGAATGAACGTGCAGGATGGATTCCTCACTTCACATCTGGAGCGCACTTTCTATAAGCACGAGTCAGAGCTGATGCGCGAATATCTGGGCGCGCCGGATGACATGATTGACTGTCCGACCGAGAGCCAGCGCATCTTGTTTGGTCCGAAGCGGCGGCGCGTGCCGCGCATGATCGACCTAACGAACCCTGTGCTCCTCGGCCCTGTACAAAATCAGGAGCACTACATGCAGGGCGTTGTGGCGCGTCGCAACAATTTCACGGAGCCGATTCTCCAATTTCTGGAAGATGCCTACAAAGTCTTTGCAGACTTGACCGGGCGTTTCTACGGCTTGATCTCCCAATATCAGACCGAGGACGCTGACACTGTATTTGTCTCACTTGGCTCGGCGGCTGAGAATATTGAGGCGGCCGTTGACCATTTGCGAGAGCGGCGCAACGCCAAAGTCGGCTCGATTCACCTGAACGTTTTCCGGCCCTTCCCCGAGGCGGCTGTCGTGCAGGCGCTGGCCGGCAAGCGCAACGTCATAGTGCTCGAACGCACCGACGAGCCCATGGCCGGTGACAACCCCATGGGGCGGGACATCCGCACGGCGTTGTCGAAGGCGCTCGTGACACAAGGCCGCGCCGCGGATGCGCACCTTCCCGCCATAACACCGGACCGCATGCCTCGGCTCTTTGCCGGCATCTACGGTTTGGGTTCACGGGATTTCAGGCCTGAGCACGTTTTGGGCGCCTACGAATTTGCAACGGGAACTCGGTCGCGCAAGGACGGTAAGGGCGCTGCGGACGGAGTCTCTTTTTTCGTCCTGGGTGTTGACCATCCGTATGAAGTGAAATCGGAGGAGACGCCATCACTGCTGCCCGAAAAAGCCGTGGCGGTACGCTTCCATTCCATCGGCGGTTGGGGCGCGATCACTACCGGAAAGAATCTTGGTGCGATCATCGGCGACTTGAACGATCTGCTCTATGACCGCGACAAGATTGTGGACGAGTGGGGCAACCCCAAGGAAATCATCCACGTCAGCGCCAACCCGAAATACGGTTCGGAGAAAAAGGGCGCTCCGACCTGTTACTTCATGGTCGCCGCGCCGGAACGAATTCGTGTGAATTGCGATCTGCGCCACGTCACCGTCGTGCTCTGTTGCGATCCCAAGGCATTCACGCACACCAATCCGTTGGACGGAATTTTGGAAGGCGGGGCCTTAATTTGGGAGTCGGAGGAAGAAGGGGAAAAGGCCTGGCAGCGTTTGCCCATGTGGGCGCGCAAGCAAATCATCGACAAAAAGATTCGCGTTTACACTTTGCCTGGATTTGTAATTGCCCGCAATGCGACTGATCGCGCGGACCTTCAACTGAGAATGCAGGGAAACGCTTTTCTTGGCGCGTTCTTTGCAGTGTCACCGATTTTGCAGGAGTTCCGCATTACGCCGGAACAATTCCGAGACGTGGTCCACAAGCAGTACGTCAAGAAATTCGGCCGGCTGGGCGATGCGGTGGTGAATTCCAACATGGAAGTCATGACGCAAGGTTTTGAAAAAGTTCGCGAAATCCGTGTAGGCGAAATGGAAGCGCCGGACCGCTCTTCGCTCCGTGGAGAAGCCTTGCTACCCGTGCTTGCCAGAGAAGGGGCGGAGGGTGGCTGCGGGTCAGGCTGTCGCTCCCATGCAACACCTCCGGAACAGGGCGCGCGCACTCCAGTCACGACCATTGCCATGTTTGATTCAGAATTTCGCTCCCACTACGGCTACAATCAGCCCGCCTCGCCGTTGGCCTCAGTCGGAGTAATGGCTGCCGGCAGCGGCGACACCGCCTCTAAATACGTCGCGCGGCGCGAAACACCCTTGTTCATTCCTGAAAATTGCACGCAATGTATGGAGTGCATTTCGGTTTGCCCGGACACCGCGCTGCCGAATTGCTCTCAGGATTTGGAAACCCTTCTGCGAACCGCCATCGCGAATTACGTGTCCGACCCTGACGAGCGCGCGAAGATGTTCCGGTCTGTGCCGGAGATTGACAAGCGCACGCGCGCGTTCATGCGGGATTCCGTCACGGCCAAGGCTGCTGTCCCCCTTCCCCAACTTCTTCGCAAGGTTACGAATGAGGTGGACGGATTCTCCGACGAAGCCAAACGCCAATTCTTCAGCGTCATCGAGAAAGTCCCGATGGCCTTCCAGAAGGTTAATGCAATCTTTTCGACTCCGGAGAGGAGGGCTCCGGGTAGCGGTGGTGTGTTCTCCATCTTCGTTTCGGACCTCTGCAAGGGATGCGCTGCGTGCGTCACCGCTTGCGGCGATCACCAAGCGCTGAGGATGGTCCAAGAGACGGAGGAGGTCAACGCTGAACATGAGACCGGAACCGCGTTCCTGAACCTGTTGCCAAACACTTCGCAGAAGTACTTAGGCCTCTACAACGATGTGCATCCGGAGGATTCCAAGACCGCTGCACTGCGCAACCTGCTGATGGTGCGCCGCAACTACGATGCGCTCGTCTCCGGCGATGGTGCCTGCGCTGGCTGTGGCGAGAAGAGCGTGCTGCGCGCCATTACCTCGGTTACCGAAGCGTACATGCGGCCCCTCTATCACGCCAAGGCCAACCGTTTGCGGACCAAAGCTGGCGATCTCGAAAAAGTCGGTGTGCAGAAACTTGACGAACTCAAAGCCCGAAACCAGCAGGAGTACGAACTATTGCGCCAAGCGATCGCCCATCTGGTTATGGGACTGGGCGGCGAGGATGAAAAGGACACCAAGGCGCGAATCGCCGCACATGGCGAGATCACGGACGGCGATCTCGTCCATGCCACTGCCACCGTGATGCTGCAAGATGCGTTCAACCACATGAACCTCCAGGCCATTGATGGACGGATTGCAAACGGCATGTCCGTGATGGCCATGGCTGCGCACACCGGTTGCAATACCGTGTACGGCTCGACGCCGTCAAACAATCCGCACCCGTACCCGTGGATGAACTCCTTGTTCCAGGACGGCATCACCGTGGGATGGCTGCTCGGTGAGAGTTTCATCGTAGATCACGCCCGCAGGTCCGTCATCCCCGAACGTCTGGCTGATATCTTGTTGCAAAGAAGAGAAGATGTCATCACTCCGCGCGAGTACTATGAATACACGCATTTCACCGATGCCCTGATGACCGACCAGGAGATTCTGGAACTCCCGAAAGTGTGGGTGGTTGGGGGCGACGGGGGCATGGGCGATATCGGGTATCAGAACACTTCCAAGGTAATTCTTCAGAACCGCCCGAACGTCAAAGCCCTGATGCTGGACACGCAAGTTTATTCCAACACGGGTGGACAGAACTCGGATTCGACGCCGATGCTCGGCGGAAACGACATGAACGTCTTCGGCGCCGCCACGCAAGGCAAGAATGTCGAGAAAAAAACAGTTGCCGAAACTTTCCTGGCCGGCCATGGATCGCCCTTCATCGGACAAGTCTCGATCGCCAACGCCCCGAAGCTCTACAGGGCCATCCTGGACGGGATCGAGTACCGCGGAACGGCCTTCCTGCAATGCTTCACAACCTGTCAGCCGGAACACGGCGTTGCCGATGACATGGCACTCACGCAGGCACAGCGCGTCCGAGATTCCCGCGGAGCGCCGGAGTTTATTTTCAATCCCCGGTATGGCGAAACCTACCAGGAGGCTCTCGACCTTAAGGGCAACCCGTCGCTGGAGAAGGATTGGTATGAAACCAAGTTCAAGGCTACGAACGAGCCGTACCGCTACACGGTGGCACATTGGTGCGCAACGGAAGCGCGTTTCCGAAATCATTTGAAGAAAATCAAGAAAGATGACGCGACCAAGTTGATTCCGCTGGAGAACATGCTCGTCCGCGTCACACAACAGGATGTGGTGTACCGCCGGTATCTGATTCCCGATCACCGATCCTATATCCCCGACTTCGGCGTCTGCATAAAAGTGCAGGGGCCCAAAGGCGACGTGGAGTACCGCTCGCTGTCACGGCAGCTCGTGATGTTTTGCGTGGAGCGCCGCAAGGCATGGCGCATGCTGCAGAGCAAGGCGGGGATAGAGAATAGAGAGTATAAGGCTCAGCGCGCGATCCTGGCTGACGTGGATGCGGGCAAAATATCCCGGGAGGATTTCTTCGCCCGCGCGGAAGAACTGCTCAAGGCAAGACTCGATATCGCTGCGGAAGAAACGCCTCGACCGAGGACAGAACCGGCGCCCGCAGTCGCGGCTAAGACGCCCGCCCTCGTTCCTGAAACTGTGAGCAAGAGTCGTGAGCGTGAAACCTCTGAAGTGGTGGTTGCCACGGTGACGAAAGTGGCCATAGAAGAAGAAGCTGACGAATCTGCCTCTTGGGAACAGAGGATTCAACTTCGTTTGATGGAGCTTGATGTGGATCCGGGCAATGATGCCGGCGGAGGCCTCAGCAAGCAAGCTGGAAATTAAGAAACCGCCCGGCGGAATTAAATTCCTTCTAGGGGCGCTCGTGGCACAAGAAGAGCCGGGCAGATTAGAAGGGATTTTATTTTGGCCGGGGACTAACCCGGATACTGGCTGGTCATGTAGTTATGCAGCTGAGATATGGTCTGCTGCTGAGCGGCAATCATCCACTTCACCAGATCACCGATTGAAACGACCCCCAAAAGAATTCCGTCTTCAACTACCGGGAGGTGGCGGATGTGCTTCTGCGTCATGATTCTCATGCCGTCTTCGACCGTCTGTTCCGGAGTCATGAAAATCGCAGGGCTCGTCATGATTTCTTTCACTTGGGTTTGCCTAGAGGACTTTCCTTGCAGGATGACTTTTCGGGCATCGTCGCGCTCGGAAACCAAGTCAATCAATTTCCCCTGGGACACGACCATCAGAGCTCCTACATGCTTACCCGCCATCATTTCTATTGCGTCGTGGACACACCCGTCCGGCGAAACGTGCCAAACGTTCTGGCCTTTTTTGTTTCTAGACTAAACGAACCGTATCGACCAGGTCCATAGGGGTCTTTGCTTCAAATATGAGTTAAGGCAGAATCCAGAATTTCTAATGTCCGTGCGCATGAACTTACGGCAGTTACGCTGCGGTGTCCAGTTGCCGGCTCAATTCCCGTACTTTACATCTCATAGTTACTTTTATGAAACCCATAAAACAGCATGAGGAATCCGCAATCGCCATGAATAACGACGATTCTATACAGAAGAACCGCATTTTTTCCTCCCAGCCTGGCCTTGCGGGAATACAAATGTTTGCTATCGCGGCTGCTTAAACGCTTATGAATTCGAATCGCCGAGCCAGAGGGGTTGCGGGTTTCGGCACGTGCGATGTCGATCTCTTAATTTAATTGTTAATTACAGGCTTATATTAAGTTGTTCGCCCGTTGCCGTGTGCCAGCACGAGCGCAAATAATACAAAATGTTAGCTCGAATTCATGTTCCGATTTGTGTCCTTTCACCGGCGCCGAGCCAATGCCCCGCGATCAGCGTTACTACTCATGGCCGCGCCTTTCCCACATGGCGCTTGGCAGTTGCGGTAATCGCAGTTTGTTCGATATTGGTTCTGTTGACGGCGTTAAACGGCCGTGCAGACGAAACGCAACAAAAGGATCAACCTGGGAGTGTGAGTCTCAAACAGTTGAGCCTGGAGCAGCTTGGTGACGTTGAGGTCACTTCCGTTTCCAAAGATCCGCGGCAAGTTCTAAGGACACCAGCCGCAATCTATGTAATTACGCAAGAGGACATCCGGCGTTCGGGCGCGACAAACGTTCCGGAAGCCTTGCGTCTTGCCCCTGGTGTGGAAGTCGCGCGAATCGATGCCAATCATTGGTCCGTGGCGATTCGAGGGTTAGCCGGCCAGTTCTCAAAAGATCTGCTGGTCCTAATTGACGGGCGAAGCATCTACACACCACTGTTCGCGGGAGTGTATTGGGATGTGCAGAACGTGATGCTTGAGGACGTTGAACGCATAGAAGTGATTCGTGGGCCGGGTGGCACGATCTGGGGCGCGAACGCAGTCAACGGTGTCATCAACATTATTACGATGAGTTCAGAGAAAACTCAGGGGTCGCTCGTCACGCTAGGGGGAGGAAATGTGGACGAGGGTACCGGCGGCGTCCGTTATGGCGGCAAAGTGGGAAAGGACTTCAGCTACCGCATATACGCCACAGGCTCCATTCGCGGACCAGAATTTCATTCTGACGGGAACGAATTCGACCATTGGCGGATGGGTCAGACAGGATTCCGCACCGAATGGAAGAGGAGCGAGAAGGACGCCTTTACTGTGCAAGGTGATATCTATGGCGCGGGGAGCGGGGAAACCTCCTATCTCCCTTCTTTTTCCCCGCCTGCCGAGGTCGTGCAGAACGCTATAGCGTCCGCGTCAGGAGGCAATTTACTAGCCCGCTGGCAACACACGACAGGTGAAGGCTCCGATATACAAATTCAGGCGTACTTTGACCGCACAAGTCGAGTTGATATCGAGGGCGGCGAGACGCGAGATACCTTTGACGTTGACTATGTACAGCACGCTCGAATCCATGGCGAGGGCAATGTAACCTGGGGTCTCGGAGCAAGGGTGAGCCCTAGCAACTTCATCCAGACCGCACCCGGCATAAATTTTTCTCCGAACCAGCAAACTGACAGCATCTATAGCGGGTTCATCCAATATGAATTTCCAATCGTACGTGACAAGCTCACGCTAACTGCAGGGACCAAGATTGAACACAACAACTTCAGCGGGTTTGAATTCGAGCCGAGCATTCGGATGTTGTGGTCTCCGACCGAACATCAGTCCTTCTGGGGCGCTGTTACACGAGCCGTTCGGACACCGTCTCGCCAGGATCAGGATCTCGCATTTGCTATCCTGGCGGTCGCAGAACCCACTCCGCCAAGCGTGTATTTCGAGGTTTTAGGAAATCCCAATGCAAATGCGGAGCAATTAATTGGTTACGAGGCGGGATATCGGACTGAGATCAAGCGCAATGTTTACATCGATTTCACGGCATTTTACAACAGCTATTCTGGCTTGCAGGGCTACGGGCCACCCTCGGTTGCCGAATCGAATAATCCGCCGCCACTACACCTTTTCTTCGTTCTGCCTTATGCCAATATCGTCGAGGGCGATACCGTGGGCGGCGAGATCGCACCCGATTGGAAGGTCAACCGCTGGTGGCAGGTGCGCGGGTCCTATTCGTATTTGGACATGGCGCTCGGAGATAAGCCAGGGTTCACCGATGTAGGGAACCTGCTCAGGTCCTACGAAGGCTCAAGTCCTCGCCATGTCGTAAGCGTACAGTCGCTTTTTAACTTACCAAAGCACATCGAACTCGACGCGACATACAGGTACACCAGCGCCCTTTCCGCATTCAGTGTGGATTCGTATAGCTCAGCGGATCTTCGGTTGGGATGGAATGTTGGAGAAGGTACGGAATTCTCGGTAGTCGGGCAGAATCTTCTTTCCCCCGCCCATGCAGAATTTGGAGGAGATCCAGGTCCATTGGTCGGGATAAAGAGAAGCGCCTTTGCGAAGATAACGTGGAGAAAGTAAAAAGACCCAAAGGCCCATGAAACGATTCATCAACACCGAGTCATTCCTGAACGTTTTCCTCGCTCAACGGACCAAGCGGTATCTCACTTCGTTACTCTTGATAACGTCATTTTTCCTGCAGCCTTCCATCTCCTACACGCAACAACGAAACGCATCGGAATATGAAGTTAAGGCTACCTATCTGTATAATTTCGGCCGATTCGTGCATTGGTCCGCAGACGCATCTTTTGCGAAGAATGAATCCTTTCCGATCTGCGTCATCGGACAAGATCCTTTTGGGACAACTCTCGACACGATCCTTTCTGGCGAAACCATAGAGGGTAGACCCGTAGTGGCGAAGCGTGTTTCAAAACCGCAAGATGCCTTAGATTGCCGCATCCTTTATATCAGCCTCTCCGAGAATGCCCGGTTAAAGGAAACCCTCGCTGGCCTGGATAAAGCTGGTGTCCTGACAGTCAGTGACATACCTCAGTTCTCGGAGCGCGGCGGGATGATTCAATTTGTCCTAGTGGGGAACAAAATTCGTTTCGAAGTAAATTTAACAAGCGCCCAGGACGCGGGCCTCACCATGAGTTCTGATTTGCTAAAGGTTGCTACGGCCGTGAGGAAGTTTTCGCAACTGGGAGATTAGCGCACGATGTTTAGAGAGTATTCGATCTCCAAGAAGATGACTTGGACAAATATGCTAGTGAGCGGCGCGGCGCTGCTTCTGGCCTGCGGGGCGTTTATTGGTTACGATCTTTTCAGTTTTCGACAAGCGGTTCTCAACAATCTCTCGATTCAGGCTCAAATTGCCGGATCAAACGCGGTCTCTGCCCTCTTGTTCGACGATCAAAATTCGGCAGAGAAAACTTTATCAGCCCTTCGGGTTTCGCCCGCCATCATTTCTGCAGGGATTCTTACACCCGAGGGGCGTCCTTTCGCGGCATACTCTCGCGACAAAGATGACCAAATCCAGATCTTGCCACGACTTGCCGCCGGGCAGACAGAAACACATCGATTTGGCGACAGCGAAGTTCTCCTGGTTCAATCGATTGTATTCCAAGGGAAGCCAATCGGAATCGTTTACATCCGATCCGGTCTGGATGTCTTGTACGCGCGGCTTAGGCTATATCTGGGAATTTCCGCCATTGTATTAGCCGTCTCCCTTCTTGCTGCACTTCTTATTTCACCGATCTTTCAGCGACAAATTTCTCGCCCCATCGCTCAATTGGCAGAGATTGCCCAACTTGTCTCACGCGACAAAAATTATTCGGTGAGGGCGGCAGAGTCCAATAGTCGCGACGAAGTATCGGTCTTGGTCGAAGCTTTCAATAGTATGTTGTCACAAATTCAGGAACGCGATCAGGCTTTGCGAAAGGCCCATGACGAACTGGAACAACGGGTTCAAGAGCGGACGACCGAGCTGGACAATATCAATAAGGAACTCGAAGCCTTTTCCTACTCTGTCTCGCATGATTTGCGTGCCCCGCTGCGCGCCATAGATGGATTTAGCCAGGCCCTTTTGGAGGATTTTGGCGAGAAGCTTGATTCCATGGGTCAAGATCATCTTCATCGGGTGCGTTTAGCCGCACAGCGCATGTCGGCGCTGATAGATGATTTGCTGAACCTTTCCCGTGTGACAAGAAGTGAGATACATCGGGAGACCCTTGATCTCAGTGCCGTAGTCAGGGCCACTGCCGACGAACTTCAGCGCGGCGCGCCCAGTCGTAACGTGAATTTTGTCATCACCGATGGACTTAAAGTCAATGGGGATTCGCGATTGCTGCGCGTCGCTATCGAGAACCTCCTGGGCAATGCCTGGAAATACACTTCAGGTCACAGCTGTGCTCGAATTGAATTCGGCCTCTACCAGTCCAATGGCCGGCCCGCTTATTTCGTTCGTGACGATGGTGCGGGGTTTGATCCGCGGTATTCCCAGCGGCTGTTTGGCGCCTTTCAGCGACTTCACGCTTCCAGTGAATTCCCAGGAACAGGAATCGGCCTCGCAACGGTCCAACGAATTGTTCGCAGACATGGCGGAGAGATTTGGGCGGAAGGGGAAGTCGAGAAGGGCGCGACATTTTACTTCACGTTGTAACGAATTCAGTTTGATGAAGGATGGACCTATGGATGACAACGTCATTCTGTTAGTGGAAGACAATCCGGACGACGAAGCACTTACGCTTCGCGCACTGAAGAAAAACAACATCGGCAATCATGTAGTCGTCGCTCGCGATGGGAGTGAAGCTCTCGACTATATGTTCGGCACGGGGAATTACTCCGGCAGAGACCCGAACCTATTGCCCCAGGTCATTTTGCTGGATTTGAAGCTCCCGAAAATCGATGGGCTTGAGGTTTTGCGCCAACTTCGTGCGGACCATCGTACCAAGTTAGCTCCGGTTGTAATTCTTACTTCTTCCAATGAAGAACAAGATCGGTTCAAAGGATACGATCTGGGCGCAAATAGTTACGTCCGCAAACCTGTCGATTTCAACCAATTCATCGATGCGGTTCGTCAGCTTGGATTGTATTGGTTAATCTTTAACGAAAGACCACCCGCCAGGAGGCGCTAAATGGGAATTTCACTCCGCTTATTGATCGTCGAGGATTCCGAAGATGATGCAGCCCTACTCTTACGCGAACTCGGGCGTGGCGGCTATGATGTCATCCATGAACGCGTGGATACACCCGGCGCGTTGATTTCCGCGCTGGACCTACAGAAGTGGGATCTAGTGATCTCCGATCATTCTATGCCGCATTTTAGCGGGATCGATGCCTTGCATATTCTGAGATCGAGGGGTTCGCGTATTCCGTTCATTTTCGTCTCTGGAACGATTGGAGAAGAAACCGCAGTCTCCGCTCTGAAAGACGGTGCGCAAGATTACGTGATGAAAACGAATCTGAAGCGTTTAGTCCCTGCGGTGCAGCGTGAACTCCGAGAAGTTGAAGACCGCCAGGAAAGAGAGCGATTGGAGCGACAGGTACAACAACTTCACAAATTTGAAATGATCGGGCGGCTGGCGGGTGGTATTGCCCACGACTTCAATAACGTAATTGGCGCAATTTTAGGATGGGCGGAAATCTGTAGTCAGGAAGCCCAACCGGGCACGGTCCTACGTGAACGCCTCCAAAAAATCATCGACCAGGCTGATCGGGCTACAGGGCTGACTTCCCAGCTTCTCTCATTTGCGCGAAAGCAATTTCTTCAGCCGAAGCGAATCGACTTGAACATGCACGTATCGCAAAGTACAGACCTGCTGCGACGAATTATCGGTGCACACATTGCAATCCGTATTCAGACTGCTCCGGATCTGCAAGTTACATTCGCAGATCCATCTCAAATTGACCAAGTTCTCATGAACCTCTGTTTGAATGCCCGAGATGCAATGCCGGAGGGAGGGCAGCTCATTCTCGAAACCAAAAATATTGAAATAACGGAAGAATATTGCAGAGTTGCGACTTATGCACAACCTGGAAGCTATGTCCTATTGTCGGTGTCCGACACGGGGACCGGGATGGAGACCGAAACGCTCGATCAGATTTTTGAACCGTTTTTTACCACAAAGGAATTGGGCAAGGGTACCGGTCTTGGTTTGGCAACCGTGTATGGAATCGTAAAGCAGCACGGGGGTTTCCTCAATGTGGAAAGTGCCCCAGGAAAGGGAACAACATTCCACATTTATTTTCCTGCTAGTAGTGGCACGGCCGACCCGCGCGAAGCGCAAAGCGACGCAAAGCCCCGGAAAGGCACCGAAACAATCTTGCTCGCCGAAGATCACGATGGACTTCGACAATCGGCTCAGGAAATGCTTGAGGGTCTCGGCTATCGCGTCCTTCTCGCGGCGAACGGCATAGAGGCTGTCAAGCTTTTTAAGGAACATTCTGACAGGGTAGATTTGGTCGTTTTGGATATCGTGATGCCTGGATTGTCCGGTCCGAATGCATATTTACAAATGGCTTCTATTCGACCTGATTTGAAAGCGGTCTTCACGACCGGATATACCAGCGAGGCGGCCTCGCTGACTTCTTTGATTGATAAAGGTGCCGCTCTTCTCCAAAAGCCCTACAGCCAACGGAGTATAGGGCTGAAAATTCGCGACGTATTTGAAGCGGCCTCGTTGTCCCACGGGCGGAAGTGATATCGCCGATGCCCGAGTGTGTATCTGCCTTGCAAAGGAATTTCAAATCCGCGATAAAGTAGTTTTCCGCCTTCTCTGGATTCACTTCGAATCGCACGATTTATTCGCAATGTCGCGCCCCGGATTTTGTCGCGAATTTGAACACCTGGCTCGAACTAGAACAGCTTAGGTTGATGGCGTGCCCGCTTGAGGATCAAATTCAATCTCTATAGGTTTGGTAAAGCCTATATGTTCAACAGGTTGCAGGCATTCACAGCCTGTAAAAATAAGTGGGGCATATGGTCTCGGTATTGCACTACTTCTTATGGAAGGGGGTGAACAAATTGGAAACGAAATCAGCAACGCTCGGAGCAGAACAAGAGAGGCAGCCAGTAGAACGAATATGGAAGGCGGTACTCGCGCACACCATCAAGGAATGGGTTTCAGGGCCTCTCAGGCGTCAGCGCGAGGCCGAGCAATATCTTTTCAACGACAATTCTGATTTTCGATTGGTTTGTGAGTCGGCCGGAATGAATGCAGATTCGTTGCGCACAAGGCTTAAGAAGCTCCGAAAGCAACAGGTCCAGGCCGTGAATTTCTACCTCGCAGCATAATCGCGGCAATCGAACGGCAATCATCGGTGGTGGAGTGGAGGGCGGATCACATGCCAAGTCGTTTTGCGCTTTGGATAGGGCAAGCGGTCGAACGGCAAGTCACGGCAGATGAATTGCTCTTGCCGATACACGGGGTGATTGTAGGCCGGTCGGAATCTACCGTGGGGTTTCGCGTTGAAGAGGGCGGTGAGATAGAGATCTACAAGGACTTGATTTTGGCGATTGAACAAGAAAATCGCGCTGGCGTACCGGTGAATTAGGCAAAATATCACATGAACAGCCAATTGCTCCAAAATGAAATTGACGAAGATCGGGCGGCAGCACTGCTCGGCATGACACGTGCGGAACTGCGGCTGCTCTGCGAGCGGGCTGGCCTGACACAAGGCACACTCGGCAACGATCCCGAGCGGAGAATATTTTCGTATCGCGGGCTCTATCGGCTTTGCCGCCAGGCGATCCGACAAGTATCTTAGCCTAATCGAA
>Ga0207007_1097_pt1 | contig 23560 bp, 32 predicted proteins | sample Alteio_BWMinCont_85_FD_153487 | JGI IMG/M metagenome (GOLD analysis project Ga0207007, IMG submission 153487) | Enriched cells from forest soil in Barre Woods Harvard Forest LTER site, Petersham, Massachusetts, United States -... | ecosystem: Environmental > Terrestrial > Soil > Temperate forest >...
TTGCCAATCTTGAGTTGCCCATGCCCGGTGGCGAAACTCTGCGGCTGGGCTTCGTCGATGTTCCGGGGCACGAGCGCTTTGTCCGCAATATGCTGGCCGGAGTGGGTGGCATCGATCTGGTGCTGCTGGTGATTGCCGCGGACGAATCGATCAAGCCGCAGACTCGCGAGCACTTCGATATTTGCCGCTTGCTTGCGGTGCGGCGGGGCATCACGGTCTTGACCAAGTCGGATGCTGTCGATCAGGAAACGCTGGCAGTGGTGCGGGCTGAGGTGCAAGACTTCCTGCGCGGGTCGTTGCTAGGTTACCCCAACCCCATGGTAGCCGTCAGTTCGCTGACCGGGGCCGGGATTGACGATCTGAAGCGGGAACTTGTGAAAGTTGCTGGCGAGGTTCCAGCGAAAGATTCCAACGCGATTGCGCGCCTGCCCATCGATCGCGTCTTCACCATGAAAGGCTTTGGCACTGTGGTCACGGGGACCCTGGTCTCCGGCACCATCGAGAAAGAAGACGAGTTCGAGGTTTTTCCGACCGGGAAGCGGGTGCGAGTGCGCGGAGTGCAGGTGCATGGAAAATCGGCGGAGCGGGCGGTTGCCGGCCAACGGGCAGCTCTGAACCTGGCAGGCGCGACCACGGAAGAGCTGGCACGTGGAATGATGCTTGCTCCCACTTCGACTTTTCATGCGACCGCTCGCGTGGATGTAGAACTGTCGCTGCTCGCTTCTGCAAAACCGCTGAAAGACCGCGCCCGCGTGCACTTTCACTCCTACACTTCCGAGAGCATTGCGACCGTCGTGCTGTATGGCCAGAAGCAGGTAGGGCCGGGCGAAACCGCTTTCGCGCAACTACGGTTGAGTGAACCGGCCCTGCTGCTTCCGGGCGACCGCTTCATCATTCGACAGTTTTCGCCCGTGATCACCAGCGGCGGCGGCGTAGTCGTCGAAAATACTCCACCAAAAAGGGTCAAAGACGGGACCGACTACGCTCGTTTCCTTAAGACGCTCAGTGAAGAATCGCAGGCTGGCATTTTGCGCGCCCGCGTATCTGCAAGTGGCGCAAAGGGGCTGAGCATCACGGAAGCGGTGGCGCGCACCGGCTGGCTTACACAGGAGATTGTTTCCCGCGTGTCGCCTAGTCCGGAGATTGTCCGCATCAGTGACATTTTCGTCTTTAAGCAAAGATTGGATCTCGTCCGAAAAGATCTTGTTTCTGCTCTCGAGGCTTTTCATAAACGCAACCCCTTGGTTGCCGGCATGAGCAAGGAGGAATTGCGAGGACAGTTTTCCGAGTGTGCGCCAGAGGTATTTGAAGCTGTGTTCAATGAGGCGCTGCAAGCGAAGAAAATTGAACTGGCTGGCGAGTTGGTGCGCCTGGCGGGTCGTGGCGTGGTGATGAAGGATGAAGAAGCCGAATCGAAAAAGATCATCGAGTCAGCATTCGCGAATGCTGGTTTGAAAGTGCCTGCACTGAAGGACGTGCTTGCGGGATTGAAGGTCGACAAGGCGCGGGCGCAAAAGATTGTTACGCTGCTGCTGCGTGACAAAGTTCTGGTGAAGATTTCAGACGACTTGGTCTTTCATCGGGATGCGTTGATGGATCTGCGCAAACGCATGGCGGTAGAGAAAGCGAAGTCTCTTAAACTCGATGTGGCACGCTTCAAGGACCTGACCGGAGTCACCCGTAAGTATGCGATTCCCCTGCTGGAGTATCTGGACCGGGAGCATGTGACTCGGCGAGTGGGGGATGAGAGGGTGATTTTGTAGGGGGGCTGACAGCTTCTCCGCTCAAAGGTATCGGCTAGCCAGAAAGTTACTTCTGTTTCCACAGTCGGAGGGAGTATGCTGCGCGCATGGGTGTTTCGGTCTCGGTGCTGGCCAGCGGCAGCCGGGGAAACAGCACGATTGTGCAAAGTTCATCGACCCGCATTCTTGTCGACGCTGGCATTTCCTGCCGTGAAACTTTCAAGCGTATGAAGGCTGCCGGAGACGATCCTCATTCGCTCTCCGCGATTGTGATTACGCATGAGCACACCGACCATGTGTCTGGCCTGCTGGTGCTGGCACGCAAACTCAAGATACCCGTGTTCATGACCGGGGCAACGCATCAGGCCTGGTCAAGATCGATGCGGGATGCTGCGGGGGAGCGGCCGGAGCTGGCGCGGCTCGAATACTTCTCCTCTGGGCACAGCTTCTATATCGGAGACATTGGGGTTACGCCATTCACCATTCCTCACGATGCCGTGGATCCCGTAGGTTTTACCTTCCGTGCGGAGGGCATCAAGATCGCGATTGCCACCGATCTTGGACGTTTGCTGGCGAACGTGAAAGACAACTTGCGGGCTTGCGATGTTCTCGTCATCGAATCCAATCACGACCTGGAGATGCTGCGCAACGGGCCTTATCCCTGGTCGGTGAAACAACGTGTCGGCAGCCCAACCGGGCATCTGTCGAATGAGAAGCTCGCGGAATTCTTTGCCTCCGGTTATGATGGGCATGCATCCTATATAGTGCTAGCGCATCTCTCCGAGCAGAATAACCATCCTGAACGTGCTCTGAGAGAGGCGGAAAAGGCTTTATCCGGTCGCCGGACGCTCCTGCAGAACCGGGTCATGCTGGCGGCGCAAATCGAACCCATGCAACCAATCCGGTTGTAAGTTGCTCTGTAGTAGGTAGACTAAGCAAATCAGTAGTCCATATGAGTCAGTGTATCGACCCCATCGTTGGCAAGATTCTGGCCGGCTGGCGCTATGACATTTCCGGCCTGGCGCCGGAGATGGGCAGCGACTATGAGGAACACTTTGCGGCCTGCGAGCACTGCCGCAGCCGTCAGCGTCTGCATCGCACCATTGATATCGCATTGATTGCTCTGGCTTCCGTTTCCGCAGGTGTGTTCCTGCTGGCTTTTGGAGTGATTCGCCACTTTGGTCCGCGCAACGCTTTCTGGCTGGAGATTGCTGCCTTGGCGGGTTTCGCGCTGTCGGCGTTGATCTGGCTGATTGTGGCGGTGGCTACGCCCGCGCCCATGGCGGTGGTGGATGTCGCTATGCTTGGCGCCCGCCACGTGCACGATCGCCTGCCGGCGGAGATTCGCGAACGGCTTCCAGAAGAATTGCGTTTAAAGATTACCGGCTCGTAACCATGCAGGTCTTTTCCAAGATGCTGGTGCTTCTCCTGCTGGGCGCGGTGATTACGGCGCCTCTGGCAGGGCAAGTGCTTTGGCCTGACGCGGCATCTTATCAGCGGGCTGCCGGATGTCACGAAGATGGTGGCAACCTTCCCGCCCCTGGACCCAACAGCCACGCTTGCTGTGTCGCTTCCCATCATCCCGCGATTCTGCAACAAAATTCAGCTTCGCGGCCATTGCTCCAAGTCTCAGCCGGGGTTGAATCCTCTCTAGATGCGATGGTAGCAGCTGCGTTCGATCCCTTCCCGAGTTTCGTGGTCGCATCCGGCAGCCCGCCGTTGATGTCTCCCCTGCGCGTCTAGATCTCCTTTGGCCTAAATCCGCCGCTCGGACTTCTCGAAACAGATTTCTTGAATGCATTCCTTTGTGTACCTTCGTGCCCTTTGTGGTCGACGAAGTTGAATGCCAGAACCACAAAGGACAAGCAGGAACACAAAGAACAACGTTTGGCACGAGAGTGATGCATGCGAACAGCAGTCAGGTACATCGCAGCAGTGGCAATGCTCGCGATCTCATCTTTCGCCCAGAATGCGACGCAAGACCCGGATAATCAGAACGCCGATAAGTCCGGGCACGACCAGTCCGGACAGACTATGCAGGGGATGCAAGGCATGAACATGGGCGAAGCTGCATTGTCTTCCATACCCTCGTTTCATGCCTCCTCGGGCACGGCTTGGCAGCCGGCCTCGGTGCCAGAGACGATGTGGATGATTTCACCCGGAGGCTGGGAGTTGATGCTTCACTACACCGTGTTTATTACCTACAACCAGCAGGGTGGGCCACGCGGCGAAGGTAAGGCGGAGTCCACAAATTACTTTATGTTCATGGAGCAGCATCGGCTGGGTGCAGGCACACTTCTGCTGCAGCAGATGTTTTCGGCGGAGTCGCTGACCTCGCCGCATCCCGGCTTTCCCGAGCTCTTTCAAACCGGCGAAACTTATCATGGGCAGCCACTGGTCGATCACCAGCATCCGCACAACGTTTTTGCCGAGCTATCTGCGCTGTACACGCTGCCGGTCAGCGAGAAAGTCACTTGGCTGCTCTATGGAGGCCCATCGGCCGAGCCCGCGTTAGGCCCGGTAACCTACATGCATCGCCAGTCGGCCTCGGAGAACCCGGAGGCGCCGCTCGGTCATCATTTGCAGGACTCAACACATACCAGCTTTGGCGTGGTCACGACCGGCTTCATCTTTAATTTTGCCGAATTCGCGCTCTTCAAAGTTGAGGGCTCGGCCTTCAATGGTCACGAACCCAACGAAGAACGCTGGAGCATTCAACTCGCGCCGCTCGATTCCTGGTCGTTCCGTGTGAGTGCCGCGCCCACGCGCAACTGGACCGCGCAATACAGCGTCGGATTTCTGCAGCATCCCGAGGCGCTCGATCCCAACAATGAGCTGCGCCAGTCGGCCTCGCTCGAGTACAACCGGCCGTTCTCGGGCGGGACGCTGGGGAACGGGAACTGGGCAAGTTCGTTGATCTGGGGACGCAAGCACAAAGAGTTGGACAATACCACCCAGAACAGCTATCTGTTCGAATCGACGCTGAACTTTCTGGCGCGGAACTACGCGTACACTCGCCTCGAACTGGTGGATAAGGATGAATTATTTCCCCAGGACCCGACTCATCCGTCCTACCGCATCGGCGCCTACACCTTCGGCGGGGTGCGCGATCTGGTCCACAGCGAGCATTGGCAAGTCGGATTGGGTGGAGATGTAACCTTCTATTCAAAGCCTGCGGCCCTCGATCCAATCTACGGAAACAATCCGGTGTCCTTCCACGTCTTTGTGCGAATTCGCCCGGGATTGATGGAGCACAGTCATTGAAGGCTTCCGAAGCACGACGCGAAACCAACTGGACGTGAACCAAAAATGATAAATTCGGTTTAAGGGATCAAAACATGTCATCGGGAGCACCTGATTTTGCGCAATTGAAAGCCGGCATGAAAGCTGCGTGGATGGCAGGAGATTTCGGCCAGATCGCAGCCTTCTCCGCCAAAGCGGCAGAGGAGTTTGTGGCGCGGACAGCCATCACGCCAGGCACGCGGGTGCTCGATGTGGCGTGTGGCACTGGGAACACGGCAATTCCCGCCGCGCGGGCGGGCGGCGTGGTCACGGGCATCGACATCGTGCCCAACTTGCTGGAACAGGCCCGCAAGCGGGCGTCGGCGGAACAATTAGAAATAAAGTTCCAGGAAGGCGATGCGGAACAGCTTCCTTATCCCGATGGCGCCTTCGATGTCGTGCTGACCATGTTTGGCGCGATGTTCGCTCCCCGGCCCGAGCAAGTGGCGGCAGAACTCGTTCGTGTATGCCGCGCCGGAGGCGTGATTGCAATGGCCAACTGGACGCCGCAAGGGTTTGTCGGCAAGACCTTTCAGCTCACCGCGAAAATGGTGCCGCCACCACCAGGAATTCTCGCACCAGTGCTGTGGGGAGATGAGGAAACTGTGCGGCGGCGCTTCTCGAAGGGAGTATCCAGCCTGAATTTGAAGCGGCACCAGATATTGTTCGACTATCCGTTTCCTCCGAACGAAGTCGCGGCTTTTTTCCGGCAATACTTTGGTCCGACGCAAATGGCCTTCAATAGGCTGGATCCGGACGGCCAGGCGGCACTGGCTTCCGCGCTCGAGTCCTTGTGGAAAGAACACAACCGGGCAGGCAATGGCAGGACGAGCGTTGAGGTTGAATATCTGGATGTGCGGGCAATTCGCGTCTGAATGGGAGCACGCGCTGCTGTTGGCGGCTAAGGTTCCTGCGGAATTTCCGGGCGGCCTGCAGGCGGAAATGCAGTCACAATTACGGCATGGAGCCTGCTCGAAAAGTCCTCCAGATTGTTCGCATCGCCCTGCTGGTAAGCATTGTCTGCTACGCGTTCATCGGCGTGCGCATGGCGCAGAGCGCTGCGCCGGACCGCAATATCTACTTCGCGATAACTTTATTTGCGATCACCACGGTAGGGATAATTTTCGCCGTGCGGCGGCTGTTCGTATTGCGGTCCGAGGAGACGCTAGTCTCCGAGCCCGAGAACGCGGCGGCCCTGAACCGTTGGCGCGCGGGCTATCTTGTAATCTACGCTCTGAGCGAGTCGGTAGCGCTGTTTGGATTCGTGCTGCGGATTCTGGGTTTCAAGCTCTCTGAGATTACGCCTTTCTATCTAGCCGGCTTTGCCTTGATGCTGCTCTTCGGTCCCCGCCGCCCAATGGCCTGAAAGGCGTTACCGAAATCAGGCCACGTAGTGGCGGACGCCATCATCCGCCCAGCGGTGCCATGATGTGGGTACCGGCGACGGCATTGTTCAGGTAGGACCTCAAGACACACAACACAAATTGCGTACGGCGCCACTTTGGGGTGTGCGCACCAAATCCCGGTTCATGCACGACTTGAAGTCGGAGTCCTTCGAGCAGGCGATCCTTCGCCACCAGAATGAAGCTTCTAACTCGATTAGTTCGTTCAAACAGCTAACTCCCCAGGAGCGGGGCGAATTGCTGAAGTTCCTTAGCTCTCTCTAAACCTGAAACGCTGCGGGGCGGGCACTACGAACGCGTGCTTGCCCTATTTTTCTATGCTCTATATGTGCGGCGAGGATTTCGGAGAACTTGTCCCGCTCCCGATCATCTGAGTATCGCTTAACTGTGGATTATTGATTAGATCGAACGAGGACTTCTCTCGGACCGATGAGAATTCATCAGTGTATGCAAAATAAAACGCGATAACCAGCATTGCAGCCAGTCCCACGAGCCCGTATATGGTTAATTCCAGCATTCTTACCTTATCCCCACATCTCTTCCGCGCTTTCTCGACAGTCCACACGAATCGACTGGAACAGAACTACCGAAATGGCGCCACATACCATGCGCAATATGTTCCCACGCCACTAAGCAGAACAATCGCCCAAAGCACCAGCTCCGTCCGCATCCACACCTTCCAATGTTTGAACCGGAGCCGCTGTGGAAGAACGTTCGTGCCGGCCACTAAGACGATATAGAGCCCTAGAAGCTCAGCCGTTATGCCCAGAACCGCGTGGATTGTGGCCACCTCGTAATACCACTTATGGAGAACCTTAGATAGCGCCGGCTTCACTTGTTGCTGGAACGACGGCCACATCACCAGTCCAATCATCAACAGGTTCAAGAGAAGCACCGTCGTCTGGCAAATGCCGTGAGCCTTGTAGCGCTTCTGTCTAGCGAGAACTGCTCCTATGGCGAGCGCAACGCCCATCAGGAGCTGCACGACGAGGTTGAGATCTGCCCCGAAGGTGGCACCGGTACCGAGAAAGCCTTTCATTGAAAAGAAAGATCACCACTAATTATCCGTTCCGCTACTGAGTCCTGATTCTCATAGCCGGCAAACTCTTCCGTCCGAATATCGTCTTCATCAACGCCCACCTCACTGAGCGTCCGTCGTGTCGCCGCGACCATCGTTCGTGGCCCAGCTATGTAATAGATGGGACCTGCCAAGCGTCCTACTCGCGTGACAAGCATTTCCGAGCTGATGTGTCCGGTTTTTCCCCTCCAATCTCCGTTATTGTTGGTCACGCGAGTTAGGGTAGGAACAAAGCGAAACCTTGGATTTGCACACTCCAAGTTCCAGAGCGAATCCATGAACGCGGCATCCTTTAAATAGCGGTTCGCATAGCACAAGACAATAGAATGGCGAAGCCTCTCCCCGGTTGCATAAGAGAGCATGCTGAGGAATGGCGCGATCCCAATCCCGCCGGCGAGGAAGACAGCCGGCCTGGCTGTGTTGTTGTGGAGGCTGAAAGATCCCATCGGACCTTCAATCCTCGCGGCGCTGCCAATCGGCAGCTTGGATAAGGCCTTTTTGAAAACCGTATTTCGCATTCGGGTTGTGACTAGGAGCTTTTCATCGAACGGGGAGCTCGCGATGGAAAAGGTATGAGTCAGTCCGGTTGCAGGCCCATGCGGGGAATCCGATATTGTCAGGTCAATGTACTGCCCAGCCTTGAATACAAAGTCGTGTGGCTTTTCAAACTGAAATGCCATTGTGCCTTCGGCAACTTCTGTTCGACCTAATAGCGTACTTTTATAACCACTCATATTTGTCCTTGTAGTCGCTTCTGCGCCATTGCCTGATCACTCACGGTTGGCCGCGATGGCACAGGGAAAGCTATTTATTGAACTATCCCCGCCCTTAATGCGGAGCCTCAATGCCCGCCGGTCGAACAAGGCCTCCATGACTTAGTTGCCAGCCTTGAGTTGCTCATTGCCTCGCGCCTGCGACGGCGTGGCATCTGTTTGGCGGTGCAGAGCCACAATTTGTGGGCCGACTTGCGTAGTCCGAGTTTTCGATTACTTACAGATCTCGCAGTTCATAGGATGTTCGTCGTTTCCTGGCTGTCTTTGTTGTCCGCTCGTTTTTTTCTTCGATCTACGACCGTTCCATCAGCGCTCGTGCTACCGATTCGTACCCGGCAGTTCCTGGAAGCACGGCGAGGTTTCGGCCGACACTCTCAAATAGCTTTGGTTGATGGGACAACTTAGTTCCCAGACTTGAAGTCGCACACATACTTCATTCATCGGGAAAGCTAATAACAGTTTGCCTCGTCCATGATTTCCGCGAGGCTCTCTCGCGACATTCAACCTCCTTCGCTTTTGGATGTCAGTGGCGCCTGGCGCGCAATATTGGCGTGGCCCTCGCAGAATGTCGCCTCACCTAGGGCCACCCACTCCACTTGAATTTGGTGGCCATCCGCGGCTGGGATGTGCGGACGATAGCCCATGCTTCGAGCGGTGCAGAGATTTTTTTTATAGGCCGCGTCCGCCTGCCGGAGTTCTTCCATGCTTGTGGCGCTACCAACCGCAGATAATGCGAACAGAATCTCTGTCTTCAAAATTACGAGGTTAATGCTTCCAGGGTGTGCTCTGTGTTCTCCTAGTGTTTCCATGTTCCCTTCCAAACCGGCATTCGTGCGTTCGGTGACGACATTCGTCATGTGTGGTTTTCCCCAGGTTCGATGAGGACTAGTCCCCGACACATATACATCGTTAAACTATCCTGCCGGCACTTTATTCCCCTGTGGGGTATTGACTACAGAAAATGGTTCTCGTGAGGCACTCGGGATTACATAGGGCTGTTATGGCGGTTAATAAGAAGTGGTTGCCATGATTTGTTATTCCATGCATTTTTCAACCAATCGCTTTGCCACTAAAAGACATTCGTACAAATAGCGCAGACAGTCAGCGACGTTGACGCCCAATGTTCTGATTCGCAGAATTGGGATCCGGCGCTGAATGGTTGTGGTTCTTGGTAGAAGCCGTGTTTTCCAAAACGGTTGAGCACGTACGGCGAAGGCAGAGGGGGCGCCGAACGAAATGTCGTCGGCCAGCCCCCGACTCTGCTAGAGAAGAAGATGTGGCGCACGAACCCGTGTGTCATGGAGTTCCTTCGCTGCTTCTGAACCGAAAGTTATGTGGCGCTTCGGCCGGCCGAACAGCGCGGGTCCATGTGCATCCCCAGGCGAGCGCCACATAAATCTCACCGCCACATAAGCGGGCGGCTTTGGCGATGAAGTTTTGCAGAACCGTTGGGTCCGATCGTACGACTCGGGGCAAGAACTCGCTGCTGTAAGCGGGTCGACCATCCCGGACCGCAACCCAAGTCACACGCTACGCGTGGTCGCACGACCAGGCTTCGCCGAAGGAGCGTGATGGTATCCGGCTCGTAAAGATCGGCGAGTTTCTGGGTCGAACACTCGCGAGATTGGTATCACCAAACGTGTAATGGTTCTGTTGCAGCTCGATATCCTTATTTTCTTGCAGCGCTCTCCACCTCCTGAAACATGAATGTCTCCTCTTCAGCCACGAGAAACGTTGGTGCGCCTCCCGACGAGATGGACACCGCGTGAGCGATTGTCTGTTTAGCACCCTCTGAAGCCGCGCACGCTTGCAGGGCATCCATCGAAGGGAAATGAATCTCCGCAATACGGTGGAAGGCCGGCGTTCCCTGCGGAGAGCCTAGCATCTTGGTCGCGACAATCTTGGTTTTGCCGGCCAGTTTCTCGACAGCCATTGGCACATGGTCGCGGTTGTAAACTGTTTCGAGGCTTCGACGTCCTTCGGACGAGGGTAAAGTACTACTAACTTCACTGCCATTCTCATTCTCCTTGTAATTGCCTCAGACACGATTGAGATTTTCGAAAAAACGTGAGTTGCGGCGCAGATTCGCCGCAACTCACGAATAACTCTAGATTGCAGCGATTCCGTTAAATCCGACGTCCTGCGGGAGCCCGCCGACGGTCCCCAGGTTGCTCAGCGTGCCATCCGACTGAATGCCGAAGATACTAATCGTGCCCACCGTCGCATCGAGGCTATACAGGAACTTGCCATCAGCACTAATGGTGATGTCCAGATTCGTAGCTCCGGTGGGATTTGTCCCAACGACAGTTCCCGGCAACGCGGTTAGCGCCCCATTGCTGCCGATGGTAAAGCCGGAGATTGTCGAGGAGCCAGCATTGGAGGTGTAAACCCATTCGCCATTGGGAGTGACCGCGTTCCAGCATGTTGCCGCTCCGAGAGTTGGGACGCTCGCGCTGATCACGGACAGGGTTCCATTGGAAGAAACTGCGTAAGACGAAATAGCCGATGCGTTTTGGCCTCCGCTGGGACCGGTTTCAACTACTAGCGCCGCTCCATTCGGAGCGAAAGCAACCGAGAAGGCTCCTGGGCCTGCACTTGGATTTATGACGATCGGCGACAACGTTCCGTTACTCTGTACACTGAACACATCGATGTCGTTCGTCTCTCGTTCAGTAACGACGAGGAACTGACCATTGGGACTGAACGCTAATGACGCGGCCCCCGAGGTATTGGTGCTTAGAAAACTGAGAGAATGAGGAATCTGCGAAAGTCTTCCGTCCTCATTGACTCGGAAACCGACCACGTTGCTGCTACCGCCAGTGTTGAGAACGTAGACGAGGTGTCCATGCTGGGCCACTGCGTTCGGTTCACTTCCTCCCGAGAGTTCCTTGTCAGCCAGCGACAAGTCCGAGCCGTGAACACGAAACACTGAGATCTCTCCGCTACCTGCGTTGACCGCAAACAGCAGGGTGTGATCTTGACTGAGGGTTAAAGAACCTTGTGATTCCAGTGGATCATTGTTACCGCCGCTGCCACGCCCGCCGGTCACAAATCTGTGGCCTTCTTGTAACGAGCCATCTGCAGCTCTTCTAAAGGAAATGACTTCATTCCGGTCCGCGGCATTCGTCATAACGAAAACTGCGCCTGGGTTAGAGCGTCCATCCTGTGCATTGCTGCGAGTTGCGGACACTACGCCAATCGCTAGTGCGGCCGACAACAGAGTACGAACTATTTTTTGCATTTCACGACTCCTGTAATTGACTAAAAATTCGCGCCGAACTCAGAGCTCCTCGAACGAGCCATTCCCTGAAGTTCCGGGTCGCGTAGTCATGAGAGAGATGACGGGAACAAAAGTTTCAGAAGGCGCTTAACGAGTGCGCATTTAATTGTAAAATCTGTTTTGCTCACGTAACAGCGTCGGCCAATTGAGGCTCGAATCAACGTGCGATAGATTTCGTGTGTTCCGGTGTTAATTCTCGGAAGCTTGGCGCCCGGCCATTTTTTTGCGAAGCAAAAGGTTCTTTTTTCACCGCGCAATCTTTTTGCGGTTAGCGTTGATCCTGCTGGGGCGATCATCCATGATCTCCCTGTAACCTTTTGCCGACTCGCGAATCCGATGTAGTTGTCGTGTCACCTGCAAGGAATGCACTGATGAAGCCACGAACCGACAGCCGCAAGTTTAAGACCATCAGTCGGCGCGAGCTATTGAAACTGACGCCTGTACTCGCGCTGGGAGCTTTTGCCATTCCGCGGCTCCAGAAACCGCTCCTCAAAGCCGGCCTTGGCTTTAGCGATTGGGCATCGGCCAGGCTGTTCCGCTCCGGGCATTTGGCACCGACGTTTGCCGACACCGACCTGACCCCCTTCGAGAAGTTTCCCATTAATGACTATGACGTCGACGACCCCGGCGTGGATTTCGACAAGTGGACTCTAACAGTGACGGGCTCGGTACAAAAACCTGGAGACTATACGCTGGCGCAAATTCAGGCTTTACCGAAGGTGACGCAAAACACGCGACATGTCTGTGTGGAAGGGTGGGACGTGATCGGCAACTTCGGGGGTGTGCGCCTCTCCGACTTCCTCAAGACCATCGGCGCCGACCCGACCGCTCGCTTCGTGACCGTCGAGTGCGCGGATGACTATTATGAGTCGCTCGACATGGCTACCGCCATGCATCCGCAGTCCTTGCTCTGTTACGAAATGTACGGTCAGCCCCTGACCCGCGAACACGGCGCGCCGCTGCGTCTGAGCATTCCCACCAAGATCGGCTACAAGCAGGCAAAGTACCTCACCGACCTCAAAGTGAGTCATGTGATTCAGAAAGCCGGCTACTGGGAGGATCAGGGCTATTCCGAGTTCTATGGCCTGTAGCTCTGAGGAGATGACAATGGCAACCCGCGTGATCGCAATCGAAGACATGAAGACGGGCGAAATAACCGAGGCGGTTTATGAGCACCCATTTGTAGTGCGCCTATGCCACTGGTTGAACGCGATCTCGCTGTTCGTGATGGTCGGCAGCGGATTCCAGATCTTTCATGCTTTTCCGAGCTTCGGAGCAAAGATCCCGCAAAAAGATCTTCTCAACTGGCCGAAGGCTTTTGCGCTTGGCGGGTGGCTGGGAGGCGCGCTGCAATGGCACCTCACCTTCATGTGGATCTATCTGGCGACCGGCCTCGTGTACGTCGGTTACCAGGTCTTGAGCGGAAACTACAAGTAAGTGCTCTTTGCACGACGTGACCTGCCGGGAACCTGGCCAATGGTGCGCTACTACTTCTTCTTCGGTCCAAAGCCGCCTGCGAGAGAGTCCTACAACCCGCTACAGAAGCAGCGTACGCCTCTGCGATTGCTTTGGGTGTGCTGTCGGTGCTGACCGGTCTCGCCGTCAGGAAGCCGACACAATTTTCCTGGCTGGCGTGGATGATGGGCGGCTTCCACTGGGCGCGGCTCTGGCATTTCCTGATCATGTGGGCGATGCTGGCGTTTGTTTTCGGGCATTTGGTGATGGTGGTCCTGCATGGCTGGAACAATTTCGTTTCCATGTTGACGGGATGGAAGAGGGACCCAGAATCTCCGTCGGAGTAGTCCGGTGTGCGGTTGTGAAAACTCAGGAGTGCGGGTGGGGAGTGATGCTGGGAGAAGGGACTTCGCTGACAGAACCAGCCGAACAGTTCAACGAGGAGATTTTGATCCGGCGCATTCGGGAAGGCGAACACGACCTTTTCTATGAGCTGATTCGTCCTTACGAACGGCGCGTTTATTCCGCAGCTTTGGTCATTTTGCGCAACGAGGCGGATGCCGAGGACGTCGCCCAGGAGGCGGTACTAAAAGGGCTTAAGCACATTCGGCAATTCCGTGCAGAGTCGCGGTTCAGCACGTGGTTGATCCAGATCACCGTCAATGAGGCGCGGATGCGGATAAGAAGACAGCACGCCAACATGATCGAGCCTATCGTTGACCATCAAGATGAGGAGGGCAACTATGTACCCCGCGACTTCGCAGACTGGCGTGAAATCCCGTCAGAGACTCTGGAGCGAAAAGAGATACGCCAACAACTCGCCGAGGCATTGGGTTCGCTTGGAGAAAAGTACCGGGAAGTCTTTGTCCTGCGCGACATGCAACATCTGAGTATCGAGGAAACCGCCAAGGCACTTGGGATCTCGAGCGCCTCGGTCAAGACGCGCTTGCTACGGGCACGGCTGATGTTGCGCGATCTGTTATCGCCGGGGCTCGGCGGTAGCTGGAGCAGTAAGTTGTCGTTCGAAAAGGGGACCAAGCCATGGTAGTCAACTGCGAAGAAGTCTGGCGCGAGATTTCGAACTACCTTGATGGTAGGACCGAACCGGATCTGCGGCTTGCCATGGAAGAGCACATCCGCGGCTGCCGGCGCTGCGCCGCCGTGCTTGACGGCGCGCGTAACGTCGTTCAGCTGTACGGAGATGAAAGGATGCTCGAAGTGCCGCTGGGCTTCAGCCAGCGTCTTCAGCACAGGCTGGAGGAGGAGAATATGCCTCGTAGCCGGCGAGGCTTCCTCGGATGGATGGTTGCGGCCGCAGCGGCAGTCTTGGTTGCGGGCGGCTTGGAGGCGGCCAGATCTTCGGTCTTCAGCCATCCTGAGCTGCGTTCGGAGCACGCCCAATGTGGAGCTGGGGTTCCTCCCGATATGCTGGTCGTGGTTTCGACCTATGGGAAGACGTTTCATGCAGCGGGCTGCCCGTTCATCCACGACAAAGCACACATTCAGACAATCGCGGCCCGGGAAGCGCTGCGACAGGGATATGCCCCTTGCGTCCGCTGCATGAAGCAGTATCTGACCGCCTGATCTCAGCTTGTACTGATAGCAATTGACAGACCTTCGCTCGAGAAGATCAGTACATAAAGAGCCGGCGCAGGTGTTCTGAACTGGCGTCGAGGAGGGAGTCTCAAGGTAGTCGGTGAAATGCCTGCACCAGCTACCCTGAACTCGAAATTGAAGAACGCAGGCGGGTGCTAGTTCTGCTTCATGCTGTCGTCGTGCTTCATGTTGTCGTCTTTCTTCATGTCGTCCTTCTTCATGCTGTCGTCCTTCTTCGCCTTTTTCTTGGACTTTTTGTCGTTCTTCATGTCGTCTTTCTTCGTACTGTCGCCCTGTTTCATACTGTCGCCCTGTTTCATACTGTCGCCCTGTTTCATGCTGTCGTCCTGTTTCATGCTGTCCTGCTTCATGGCATCGCCAGACTGTGCAAAAGCCGAAAGCGACACTGCCAGAAGACACATTGCCATCAAACTGCGAATCATCTTGTTCATGAACTTTTCTCCTATTTACGTTCGAATTGACGCCGAGGAACCTGGGCGCATACATGGGATGTGAAGCACCATGGAAAGTTACAGAATCCCTCCTCCAAATTGTGCCGCCTTTCGGAAGAATTTCCAGTTGGTAGTCAAAAGACCGCATGAATTCTTGGCTGCGGTGCGACTTTTTGCGAATTGGTCCATCTGTGTAATATGGTGGAACGCTGTCCGAGAGCATCCACCTCTGAGAGCGCTCTATTTCTTCAAAACATGCCGACCCACTTAAACAACGAGCAATCGCTCGTGGCCGCGGCCCAGGCTGGTGATTCGGACGCCTTCGTCACGCTGCTGAATCAGTACAGCCGGCACATTTATCGTCTTGGTGTCAGTATTACCGCCAACCACCAGGATGCCGAGGACGTTCTCCAGGAAGCGTCGCTAAATGCCTATCGCGCGATAACGGAGTTTCAGGGGAACTCGCGCTTCTACACTTGGCTGGTGCGCATCGCCGTGAACGTGGCCTTGGGAAAGCTGAGGAAGCGCGCCTTGTGGAAAGAGTCATCACTTGATGAGCCACGAGACGGCGAAGATGGCAGCTACGTCCCCATGGAAATCGAAAGTTGGGGCGATGATCCGGAAAAGGCTTGCCTGCACAATGAACTGCAGCAGATACTCGCGGAGGTTATCCAGAAGCTGGACCCCAAGTCGCGGATAATCTTTACTCTTCGGGACGTTGAGAAGTTCACGATCGAAGAGACTGCCAAACTGCTCGGCCTAACCATCCCCGCGGTAAAGACGCGACTCTCACGCTCTCGACTGAAGTTGCGCGAGGAATTGACCAAGTATTTCGGAAAGGATGCCCGCAATGCGATGCCGACAAGTCATCGATAAGATCTCTGAATACATCGACGGCGAGCTTGACCCCGAACTGGTGCGCGAACTTGAGCGCCACCTGCAGCATTGTGAGGACTGCCGCGTCGTAGTGGATACCACGCGCAAGACCGTGGAGGTTTTCTGCCATACGGAACCCGCGCCCCTACCCAACGACGTTCACGAACGACTGAACCAAATGTTTAGGCACAGCTTCCGCAAAGGCGAGCCGAACTGAACCAGCACAAGGATTCATGGGCTAATCAAAGTCGGGAGTGAGGCCGAGGCCCGATGAGAACCGGTTGGCGCAGGCGTAGAGCGACGTAACCAGGACAGCGTCGAAGATAGCAGCGTCGTTCCAGCCCAACTCGCGCAACTTCTCGATGTCAGCCCGCCGCATGTCGCCTGGATTGGTAGTAAGCTTCTCGCAAAACTTCAACAGCTCCATGACCTTTGGATCCAGCGGCGCCGACTTGTAGTCGATCGATAGCCTGCGACTGAGAGATTTGTCCATGCCCATGCGGCCCAGGATCTCCAAATGCGCTGGGAGGCAATAGCTGGACATGTTGATTCCGCTGACGACGGTGGCAATCTGCTCTTTGATAATCTTGGGCAGGCCACGCTCTTCATTCATTGCATTGGTGAAGAGATTCACCTGGTCTTGAAGAAGCTGAAGATTGTGACCCAATGCCTGGAAATAGTTAGGCACGAAACCCCAACTGCCGGAAACGTATTCGTAGATCTTCCTGACCTCAGCACTCGCTTGTTCCTCTGGCAAAACTGGTAGAAAAGGCATCACTACACCCCGCAGGCAGATTGACAATCTCCACGTTGAGAAACGCAGCTCTCAAAATCGCAAGAACAATCTCACGGTCGCCGTGGATGGATGATAGACGAATCTCGGGACGCTCCGCAATTAGAAGCGGCCTCCTTATTAAATATGAATAATGATGCGGATTGAAACTTATTCCTGCCAGCGCGATCTGATGTTTCAGGCGAATGGTTTTTCGCGTTGGCGATTAATATCTGTGGAGAGAAATTATGAAGCGAGATCAAATGTTGAGTGTTAGGTTTTCGCGCGAAATGCAATCGAGCACGTCAAAACTTTGGATCGCGCTGGTGGCGTTAATGGTTGCGCTGCTGGCAACTGGCGCACATGCCGACGCCTGCCACCCCAAATCCAGCTTCAAGGCAATTTACGACTTCGGCGACCACACGGGGGATCCGCTGAGTCCCCAGGCCGTTGGCTTCATAGCGCAAGGGCGAGACGGCAACCTTTGGAGCACTACGCTATTTGGAGGAAAGAATAACATGGGGACGGCGTTCAAGCTTACGCCTGGAGGGAAGCTAACCGTCATCTACAATTTCACCAGCACCACCGGCCAGCCTTCCAGCGGACTGACGCTGGGCACTAACGGCAACTTCTACGGGGCAACCTTCAACGGCGGAACGGGAACCGCCTGCATCGGCGGCTGCGGGACGGTGTTCGAACTTACGCCTTCGGGAAAGCTGACGATTCTGTGGAACTTCCAAGGGGGCAACGACGGTGAATTTCCCTACTCTGGGCCCATCGAAGGCACGGATGGGAACTTTTATGGAACAACATACCAAGGCGGCGCTAACACAGTGGGGACGATATACCAACTCACGCCCTCCGGTAAGCTGACGACGATGTATCAGTTCGACGCGATCCGTGGCGCCTTTCCGATTGGTCCCTTGGTCCAGGCCACTGATGGGAACCTGTACGGAACGACGGCCGGATTCGGTTTCAATTACGGTACGATCTTCAAAATAGTGCCATCGGGAGACTTTGCACTTACGCTGCTCTTCACCTTTGACGTTTTCGATGGCGCCTACCCGTACGCTGGATTAATTCAGGGCGGCGACGACAAGCTACACGGAACCACCACCGGTGCCAGTCTCTTCGGTGACGTGTTTGACATCACCACAGCAGGCTCCTTCGCGGAACTCCACCCTCTTAATGGCAGCACTGACGGGGCCTACGCATACGCTGGGCTAGTTCAGGCAACTGACGGCAATCTTTACGGCGCTGCGGAGAAAGGAGGAAACGGCTACGGGACCTTCTTCCGGATCACCTCGAAGGGTACGTTCACTGTATGCGAGGATTTTAACGCCACTGATGGCGCGGACCCTCTGGTGACCCCGATCCAGCACACGAACGGCATCCTATACGGAGACACGTATCTGGGCGGCGACATCAACAATACGGGGGTTTTTTACTCCCTGAATCTCGGTCTAAAGCCGTTTGTGAGCTTGCTGCCTACGTCGGGAAACGTCGGCACGACTGTCGAAATTCTCGGGCAGGGATTCACGGGAACCAAGGCCGTCTCATTTAACGGGACTGCTGCGGCCAAATTCACTGTCGTGTCAAACACGTATATGACCGCCGTAGTGCCCACGGGGGCGACCACAGGCCCCGTGACCGTGACCACTCCGAAGGCCACGCTGCAGAGCAACAAGAAGTTCAGGGTGACCGGGTAGCTCGATTAGCGCAAAGCGAAGGATCGATGCTTGCCCTGGGCTAGTTCAGGCAACCGTCGGCAATTTTTACGGCGCTGCGCAGGAAGGTGCAAACGGCTACGGGAGCTTCGTCCGAATCACCTGAAGGGGTACGTTCACGGTATGCGAGGATTTTAACGCCACTGATGGCGCGGACCCTCTGGTGACGCCGATCCAGCACCAACGGCATCCTATTTCTGGAACAGAACTTGCACAATGAATTGTCAAGAATCCCCGCAAAATCGCGGTGGTCGACTCAGTACTAGTCAGCACCCACTGGGGACGGATCGTTGGGTTTGTAAACCAACGACCCGCAGCTCGCATTGAACACCAACATCGACATGCGCGTTTTGCTCGTGAGTACAATTTGCACGCCATGACCGTGGTTTCTATGTGTGCGGTCAATCATCGTGGTCGGTCGCTTCGTAGCGGAACGCAAGCACGGCAACTTCTTTGGCGCCAGTTATAAATCTATCTTCGACCAGCCTGGATGGAGTCATCGATTGGATAAGGTTCACACTCACGCCAGACGCTTACTGCGAACACGATGAGGGCTGGAAAGAACTCGACTCGTCGATAAGTTCGGATGCTTTGCTGATGAATATATTCTGCTGTCCTGGCGTTTGCGCGGTCAGACCATTGCACTGCAGTTGGGATTCGAGGTCGGCGATACTCCAGAGTTCGGATTTCGAGCCCGTATTCCGCGCGATGACAAATGCTTGGACCGCACCGAAATAAATATGAAACTCGGCACGCTTCTGGTGGAATCAAGAATTACGGAGGCAGACTTCCAGAAGCAACGCCCGGACCTGGTGGAATCCTATCGCGATTTCACTGACGTATTTGATACGGAACTGCTTCCGCGGCGGAACGGGCAATATGTTTCCTACCAACTCATTCGTAACGTTTTGGCCGCACACGAACTTGGTCTTAGTTTCACTGACCCCCTTTTCTCTAAGTCTCGTTGTCTTCTTCCAGTTGCGGCCATGGAAAAATGAAAATCGGCCTATGTGCAGCTGTCGAGTTCTGCCGGTGGTGGCGGAGTGCGAAAAGTAAGGGGGATCTCCTGCTTCCAAGCACGGGTGTCGAATATCGCCTTCTCCGCCAGAGATTGATAACACAGGAGTTAAGCTGAGGTCATACCCATTTGTCGCCCTGCAGATGCGGTAGGAGTGTGCAATCGGTTACTGATTCACGCTTGATGGATCGTGCTACGAAAGTAAATTATCGTAGCACGATTGCACGGCAGGACGGCAGCACGGAATGCCTGGGCGTGGCCACTGCGTGCCGATGTGCTTACGTGCTATCTGGGTATCTCCTACGCTCGTGCTAACGCTTGGTGTCTCTCTGCTTTCTGCCCTTCCTTAATTGTTTGGGCCGAGGCGCACAGTCGGCAGTGCTTGCCGCCTCGCGGGATACTGTTCCCGTGCTGGTGTTGCACTCACTCTCGCAGCGGATCTCACTATGGTGGCCGGTTTGGCTTTAGGACCCTGTCCCGGAGAGAGTCACTACCTTCCCCTTGATTGACACACTCTCCGTCTTCTTACCTGACCGCTCGAAGCTGACGGTAAAGAATCCGCTGATCAAAAGACTTGCCGTTTTCTTGCCCTTGACTGACGGCGAGAAGGTAACCGCGATGAAGCAGGTTTCTCCTGCCGCCACTCTGCTACTACAAGTACCCGATTCGGCAAAGTCATGAGAGTTTGTGCCGGCAATCGCAAGGTTGACGGTTATCGCCACTGAGCCCTTGTTGGTCAGACTGATCTTATCTGGACTGCTCTTCGTGCCGATTGTCTGTCGTCCAAAGCTCACACTTGTCGGAGTGACTTCGATATACGGCTCCAGGGTCCCCGCGAGGGGTGGGATATACAATACGTCGCTGGGCATCCGGGGAGGCGGCAATACCGCCTGGATATGTTCGGATGGTGCGGACTTATCGGGCGTCGGCGAGGGCTTGAGCTTTGTGAATCGCGAAGAGGTCTTTGTTATTATCAGAACTCCACCCAACACTGCGAGGAGCGCCAAGATTATTGCCAACCCACTTGTCCCCAAATGCTTGCGCAGGCTCGTGTGAATTGGTTCGACGGACTGTGGCATTGGTATTGGCGCATTTTCGGATGAAGTTGTTTGATCGGTTCTATTTGGCAGATGTAACGGCGAGTTAGCTTGAGAAGGCATCGCCGCAGCGAAAACGCGAGTACTCTCTTCATTCTGCTGTTTTGATTTCTGCTCGGCCGCGGTTTCTTGAGGTGGGTCTACTCCAAAAAGACGACCTTGTTCCGCGTTCAAAGAAGGAACCCCTCGAACTTCAGCCTGGGTCAGCAGCACCTGCGCCAGAGAATCCTGAACCAATATCTTGAGTGGTATCGATACAATGGCTATGCCGCCCCTGATCAGGGCACCTTCACCCAAGGCTCGCGTTCTGATGGAACGGGACACAAGCACTTCCTCCCCTTTGAGTAGCTCTAGATTTGCGACTAGTTCGCCGGCGATAATTGGCCTGATGAGGAACGTGCAGGGGGCGGAATCACCTCGCGGCGGAACTCGTAACTTCTTGGTCTGACAACGCGGTTCAAAGTCGGGTGAATCGAGTCTGAGGCAGATCTCCAGTGGCTGCACGTTGCGCCGCTCGTCGACTGGAAACTCCAGCACGAACGGTCTCTCACGCACATCTTCCGAAGTGACAGATTGCGTCGCTTCATCATCTAGATATTGCCTCAGCCCCCTGGAGTCTGTTTGTCGCACCATCGCTACGACTTCAGCAGATCTACCCACGGCTGACTCTTTCGGAGCCGCGGCTTGGAGCACGCGCTCGACAGGAGGAGCGGCAAGAGCCCCCGCAGAAAGGCCTTTCGATTCCCAGTCTCGCCTGAGCCTTTGCAGATCGGTTCGCAATTCAGCGGCGCCTTGACATCGAAGGTTCTCATCCTTCTCCAAACACTTCGTGATAATCCGTTCGAGTTCCGCAGGCAAGTCTGGATTTAATCGCACCGGAGGAACGGGAGCACGGGTGAGGATGGCCTCGAAAATTAGCGCTGTGCTTTCCCCTCGAAACGGTAATGCGCCTGTCACCATTTCATACAGCACTACACCGAATGAGAACAAATCCGTGCGTGCATCCAACTCCCTAGCGCGGACTTGCTCTGGTGACATGTAAGGTACCGTGCCTAGTACCGCACCGCGGCTAGTCAATTGCTCAGCTCTGGATACGGTCGATGGCACTGCTTCCTGCTCAGCCCCAACGAACTTGCCAAGTTCGGGTTTCACCTTGGCGAGCCCGAAGTCGAGAATCTTGGCGTGCCCACGCTTGGTCACGAAAATGTTCGCGGGATTGATGTCACGGTGGACGATTCCCTCTACATGCGCTGCATCCAATGCATCAGCAATTTCGATCGCGAGAAACAGCACCGTCTCAATCTCTAACGGTTTTCCGCCGATGCGATGTTTCAGAGTCGACCCATCCAGAAACTCCATGACAATGAAAGGCTGACGATCATACTGGCCGATTTCATGGATCGTAGATATTGGGGTGGTTCAGGGCAGACGCCGCTTCTGCCTCGCGCTGAAATCGAGCCAGCGCTTGTGTGTCTTTAGACAATTCGTCTGGCAGAAACTTCAAGGCCACAAGTCGGTGCAGCGTCACATCTTCGGCCTTGTAGACCACGCCCATACCCCCGCCACCGAGCTTCTCGATGACCCGGTAATGCGAGATGGTCTGGCCGAGCATTGCGCGAATCTTACGTCCGTGAAACTGGCAAGTCAACGAACGCTAGCAGAGATGTCGAGGCCCGCGAAAAGTCACGGTTGCAGTCATTGACCGCAAGCGCCAGATCAGAATAGCCCCGCCTGAGTCTCGGTGAGTTCAACTGGTGCCGAGCACGCTTCGTCGTCATTCGCGACATAGTTGATGCGAGTGCTTACCGGATAGCACCGCATCATCCTGGCGTCATACGGCTTCAGCATGTCGGACACCGCCCGCATGTCGTGCATCCCCGGATCGAGCCACAGATCATAACAGTCTGGATCGAGGATGACGGGCATTCGGTCGTGGACGGAAGAGGTGACTGCATTAGGTGTCGTTGTCAGGATCGAGCACGACTTGATCCACTGCCCGCTCGGGTCCCTCCATCGGTCCCACACTCCGGCGAACGCGAACAATTCTCCATCATTGACTTCAAAGCAGTATGGCTGTTTCGCTTTGCCTCTCCTCTGCCACTCGTAAAATCCGTCTGCTGGAATTAGGCACCTGCGACTGGTCAACGGATCCCGGAACGCGGGCTTCGTCGCTGCCGTTTCTGCTCTTGCATTGATCGTCTGGGCACCGATGGACAAGTCTTTCGCCCAAGATGGGATCAGCCCCCAGCGCATTAGCGACAGCTTTCGGATTGGTTCCTTCGGATTCTGGCGGATGACCGGGACGGGCTGAGTCGGAGCAATGTTGTAGCGTGGAGTCCAGTCGTCTTCGCCTGAGACGTTGCTGAAATACTCTTCGATGATCTGCTTTCGCCGCGACAATCGGTAGCGACCGCACATTCACACGATTATGGCAGATCGCGGGAGCCTCTGGCGTACGGAGGGCGGTTGCGCCCAATCTCAAGTGAGATACCGCAGCTCGGATATACGCAATCCACCGTATTGCCGAATCGTCCTTAGAGGCGGAAGGTAAACTGGGGCTCGTTGTCAAGCTAGGAAGGTGCGGTGTATGTGTAACTCGTGCTCATCGAATCGCCAGACACAGTTTGGGTCGGAGATATTCATCCATTTTCCCAGCCTCAAAGATCTAGATAAACTTCCCGTGATGGTGTTTCCGAGAGTCAGCGTCTGCTTAGATTGCGGTGTGGTCGCGGAGTTCACTATTCCAGCGACCGAACTTCGCATACTACGTGAACGGTCGGAGTCTGCGGCTGCGTAGCCCAGTTGTGCTACACCTCGGGCATTCGAGCATATACACAGGTCCGCGTTGCTTCGGTGGCTCGGACCACCCCGCCTCTGCCCGTCCGGTCCTTATCCAGTGTGGAATCTCTGCAACAATATCTGTAGCTGTTGCAAGCGCAGTTCAAGTTCCTTGGTGATCTCCAATCGCGTGGCTTCAGGAATGTGGGGAAGGTCGAGTGCGACGTACTC
>Ga0207007_1101_pt1 | contig 23461 bp, 6 predicted proteins | sample Alteio_BWMinCont_85_FD_153487 | JGI IMG/M metagenome (GOLD analysis project Ga0207007, IMG submission 153487) | Enriched cells from forest soil in Barre Woods Harvard Forest LTER site, Petersham, Massachusetts, United States -... | ecosystem: Environmental > Terrestrial > Soil > Temperate forest >...
AGAGGGCTGGTAACAACAAAACCGCCTGCACATTCGGTTGAAAATGCCGGAAGTAAACAAGGGCCAGCCAAATCTGGTACATTGTCAGTATAAGAGCATCCATTATTCATGGTTATGGTCATCGTTCCGGCATAAAATTTATAAGGATCAGGGAAACTGATTACACGGGGAAATTTAGAATTCGAAGACGATGGCGTACCTCCTGGAAACAGCCAGGAATATGCCGAAACGTGGCGGGTACCCGTATCATTCCTATAACGGCTGTGAAAACCAGGTCTTTTACCCAACCTTTGTCACTGTAAACGGGCCGGCTGCCAGCTTCAAATCGAGCGACAACCAGATCTGCGCGGCAACAGATACCGTACATTTTATAAACACTTCAGATACCACCCAGGATTCAACGGTCAGATACACCTGGTATATATTTGATTCAACAGATAAACAACTCGTAGCCACTAACAATAAAATTGGCCCGACAGCAACCTATGATACTTTTTACGTGCCGGGAAGATTAGGGAAATTCGGGGTATCATTGGTTGCAACAAGCTTAAGTGGCTGCAAGGATTCTGAAAACGCTTTGAATTTTATTATCGCGGCAAATCCGAGGTCAAATTTTGATTCGCTGCCCCGGTCGAATGTATGTGTTGGATCGCTTGTAACCCTTCTGGCTGATCCAATCCCGGCGGAAGGGAAATACTTTAATTACAAATATAAATGGCGTGTAAAAGATGAACTGGTGCAGGGATCACCAGATTCAACAAGTCTTAACTTTTTTAGTTATAGTCCTGACAGCCTGGGGCCTTATGATGTGTACCTGTATGTCTCAAATGGACACTGTAATTCTGACACGACAAAAAAAGCTTTTTTTAAAGTTATTGGCGACCTTACCCATGTATTCGCTTCGGCTGATGCAGGCTGCCTGAACCCCGACCTTGAAATTACGGCCGGTGTGGGACGCGAAGAAAAATATCCGAACGATCCGGCCCATCCGCAATTGTACCATTGGTTTCTTGATGCCGATGCTATTGGACTTGAATATGATATTAAATTCGTAACCCCTGATTCCTCTTCTACAAAGATAATCATGACAAAGTCAGGCTGCTACCCGATCCATCTCGCCATATCCTCAATACTGGATGGTGACACTTGTACACAAATTTATCCCGTCACAGGCCAACCCAACCTGGTAATATGTGCCGGTGCCGGCCTGGATTTTTCTGCAGGGCAACTGGGCTGTCCCGGCGATACTATAAACATTGTCAACTATTCTCCTCCCAACGCGTATGGTTTTAAATGGACCATCATCCCGGCAAGTGATGTCACTTTCATTTCACCGGATACATCAAAGAATCTAAAGGTTATTTTTAATACAGATACCTGCCATAAGATCATCTTGTCCGGTTCCAGGGCTGTGAATGGTGTGATTTGCTCCGATATGGATACACAATATGTTTGCTATTATATTCCGCACCCTGATTTTTATGCAACCAATCCTTCATTTTATTGTGCCCCGGCGGTCACTTCTTTTATCAATACCACAAAAAACAACATTTACGCAAATGGGTACATATGGAATTTTGGTGATGGGTCCAGCTATATCAGCCCGGATACGAGTTATGTATCGCATGTATACCAGCACTTTTACCAGACCCAGTATGCAATATCACTTACCGCGATAGGCACAAACGGTTGCAATAAAACCATTACCAAAACAAATGCCATAAACCTTATTGGGCCCGTGCCTTTGTTTACCATGGACAAAAACGCAGGATGCGATAGCGTATTCGTCAATTTTACCAATATCAGCAAAAACGTTAAGAAGTTTTATTTTCTGAATGGCGATGCCTCCCCGCCTGATTCGGTAAGCCTGCCCCCGCACTTATACGTACTGAACGACCCAAGCCTCGATTCGATCTTTTTTTACCCTACTATTCTTTCGCTTGATGACACCTTGTGCAAAGACTATTACCAGGATACCGTCAAAATATACCGGGCATCGTCAAATTTTAAACTACAGACCAGTGTTACCGTTGGCTGCGTCCCCCTTACGGTTCATTTTACAGCAACAGCCCAACTGGCCAATACCTGGAAATGGGATTTCAATGGGGATGGCATCATTGATGATTCTGTTGACCAAAACCCTGTTTACACTTATACCAAACCAGGGGTGTACCGGGCGGTCCTCGTTGCATCCAGCCACGGGCAATGTCCTATTACCATTTTGAGTGATACCATTGTCGTAGCCCCAAATGCCTTAGCGGGTTTTACTACTTCAGAAAAAGCATTTTGCGGCACTCAAAATATTTCTTTTAAAAACACAAGCCAAAACACGGTTCGTTTTACCCTTGACTTTGGTGATGGTTCTGTTGACAGCAATATCATAACCAACCACAAATATTATTATGACCCAGTCCATGATACCGGAGATTCCGTATCATTTTTTCCAAAGCTAACAGCTTATAATGCAGGAGGTTGCTCAAATACATTTATTGATACCATTACAGCTTACAGATTGCCGGTTGCCGGGTTTACTTATTCGATACCAACAGGTTGTGATCCTTTAAAGGTTAATTTTACAGATACAAGCCTGTACAATTTTGCCGCTGAATGGGATTTTGATAACAACGGCACTTTCGATGCTTATGGCAAAAATGTTAGCAATATTTACAGCCCAGGATTATACACTGTAAAAATGGTTGCCATTTCCATCGAGGGTTGTGAGGACTCTGCTGTGAAAGTGAACCTGGTTTCTGTCAATGCAATTCCAAAAACCGATTTCAGCGTTTCTGATTCTGATATCTGTTCGGGTGATACCGTTCACTTTAGCAACCTTACCGAGCCTGCCGATTCTGTAGTGAAATGGTTCTGGAATTTCGGCGAATCTGCCGCGCCATTCGATACCAGCTCGTCCAAAAATCCCTCCTTTGTTTATTATTCACCGGGATGGCATACCGTTAGTCTTGCAGCCATTGACAACAGGGGCTGCGAAGATTATGTAAGGAAAAGATCTGTATTTGTGGAAGATACGCTGCCGCCTCAAAACACAAAACTTCTTTACGTTTCTGTTATTGACTCCCATACTATTAAGATAGCTTGTCAAAAAAGCCCTGTCCACAATTTTGAAGCATACCTGATCAGCCAGGTTTCAAATGGCAACCTTATGGTTACCGATACGGAAACCAGTGTAAATGATACGATTTTCCTTTTTAAGGATTCTGCTATAAATACCAATTCCTCAAGTTATTGCTTCAATATTCAGACCCAAAATCTGTGTGGCAAAATATCATCACAAAGTTTGGCCCATTGCACCATTTTGCTGGCAGGATATACAAACCCGGGACCGGGAAACCTGTTGAGTTGGACCGCTTATACAGGGTGGAACCCTGATTGGTATTATATTTACAGAAAGGATAGCAGCGGCTCCTTTAAGATAATTGATTCTGTGAATGGAAGCGTTTTATCGTGGACTGACACCGCTTTGTGTGACCAGACTTATTGTTATTATATCTCCGCAAAAAGCGATGCAGGAGACTATATTTCAAATAGTAATAGCGTTTGCCTCAAAGCGAAATACGTACGGCAGAATACGCCATTAAATATGCGATTTGCAACCGTAGTCAACAACGGCAATGTAAATCTGCAATGGGACACTTCTGCTTATAAAGGACTGGTTGGGTACCTGTTAGGGAAATATAATCCAAATACAGGATGGGTTGATAATTACGCTTTTACGAAATTAAATACCTATACGGATGCAAATGCTAAAGTAAACGACAGCAGCTATATATACCGTGTGAAAACCATTGACAAATGCGGGTACCTGGGACCGGAAAGTAATATCGGGACTTCTATTTTACTTAATCAACGCATCAACAATGACAATGTGGCTCTGTCATGGAACGCTTATCGCAACTGGCCTGGTGGCGTACAGAACTACCTGCTACAGGTGCAATTAAAAAACAAACAGTTCAAAAACGTGGCCAACCTGCCGGGGACGGATACAACCTATACCGATGATTCTGTGTACAATGCCATTGATACCGCTTACTGCTACAGGGTCATCGCCATTGAAAACGGTTCCACACAAGATACAAGTATATCCAATCTTACCTGTGCGGTGCTGCCTTCAAGGGTGTTTGTTCCCAATGCATTTTCCCCTAACAGCGACAGCCTCAATGATGTATGGAAAGTATCGGCTTTGTCGGTCTTTAATGTAGTTGGAAACAAGCTCACCCAATTTGATGCCAAAATATACAACAGATGGGGCACCCTGGTTTTTGAATCAAACGACATATACAAGGGATGGGACGGAACATATAAGGGTACCAAAGCCGCGGCTGATGTTTATATTTATGTAATTTCGGCATCGGGGATAGATGATAAATATTTCCAGATAAGTGGAAACCTAACTTTGCTCAGATGAGATTGAAGCCATGGCATAGAATTATCTGCACGATTATACTCGTGATGATATTGTCTGGCTTTTTTGGTCAAAAAGCATCTGCGCAGTGCAGCGGTATTAATTTCAAGGCCAGTACCACAAAAGGCTGTCCTTTGTTGTTGGTAAAATTTTCCGCCATCGGAACATCAACATCCGCCGGGACAAGTTTTAAATGGGATTTTGGCAATGGCTTTGTGACTGGAAATGACACCATTACAAAGGCATTTACCAACTCAGGACCATATACCATTAGGCTACAGGCTACCTTATCTGGTGCAAGTACGGCATGCCCTGTTATTACAAAGGATTCTTTTATTACAGTTTACCCGGTACCTGTGCCGGTTATTACTGCAAATCCGGGATTTCTCGATTGCAATGCAAGTCCTATAACTTTTACAGATAGCACCGTTGGAAGTGTGAGCAGGCAATGGATCATTAATGGGAAAAAGGATACCACCAGATCAGTCAAATCATATTTACAGCCAGGTTCGTACACCATTAACCTTTTCAGTACCAATAAATTTGGATGCCAGGGTTATGCGACCCAAACGGAACAGGTACATAGTTATTTATTGATGGAGATGTGCGACAGTTTTACCGTAACGCCTACATATACGAAGGGCGAGTTTGTATCACAAATACTTATAAATTCTGAAAACAGAAAAATTACGAATTATTCCTGGTCCTTTCCCGGAGGAAATCCATCCTCTTCAACAAAAGCATCACCTTCAGGCATTATATATACGGATCTTTCCAAACGTTATGATATAACATTAGCTGTAACAGCAGATGATGGGTGTACTTATTCAAATACCGATGAAAGTTTTGTCACTTCTTTTGTAAGCCTGGCATTTCAGACTTTGTGTGCAGGCACAAAATATCCGGTTACGCTTTACGAACCTAAAATTGTTCCCTATAATTTCTTATTCCCGGCTGCCTGGATGGATCTAAAACAAGACACTTTAGCATATTATACACCAGGAAACTATTCTGCTACTGTTACCATCCCTGTCACCACTTGCTCTGATATTATCCACTATCCGTTTTATGTAAAGGTGTTGGGGCCTGCGACAAGTTTTACATCAGACAACAACCAGATATGCCATAGCACAGATACTGTAAGCCTGATAAATACTACTGATACCCTAAATGCACCGAACACCAATTTCACATGGTATATCTTTGATTCAACTGATATGAACCTGTTGCCTACCAATAATCAAATTGGCCCGATGACCGATTTTGATACGACTTATATTCCCGGTAGGCTTGGAAAATTTGGCGTTTCCTTAGTTGCCACAAGTTCGAATGGCTGCAATGATACATTTAACGTTCCCTATTTTATTACCGTCGCCAAGCCAAAATCGAATTTTGATTCTATTAACCTTCCCTCATGTTATGGGAACACTGTTCACCTGGTATCTCTGCCAACGCCCTCCGAAGGGCCACATACCAACTACTCATATACATGGTCGGTCATAAACGAGGCCCCGCAATCACAACCCGATTCTTCCCAGGTTCCATTCTATGATTTTGATACGGACAGCATGGGGGTTTTTGATGTAAGCCTGGTGGTTTCTAATGGGCACTGCAGTTCCGATACTACCAAAAAAGCTGTTTTCAAAATTATCGGAGATATAACAAGTGTTACGATTGATAATCCTGACGGCTGCCTGAACCCGACTTTTACAACCGTTGCCCATGTTAACCATGAAAAAAAATTTCCGAACGACCCGAATCACCCACCATTATATCGTTGGTGGACCTTAAAAACAGATACGCATTTTGTTCATTTTTTAGATTCTAATGCCAATTCCACAAGAATTGTTATTACGAAGTCGGGTTGCCACCAGATTAACCTTGACATAATGACCATCTTAGATGGGGATACCTGTATACAGACCTATCCGACAAATACTCAAAAACCTGCCATTCTCTGCGTTGGGCCTTCGCTGGGTTATGTGATTGATCCTCCTTTACCTTTACGATGCCCAGGAGATACGGTCAATGTATATAATCGCTCTACGTATGTAACCAATGGATATAAATGGAAGGTTATCCCTGCGAATCAGGCGGTTATTCTCCCTTCCGATACCTCAACGAATATAAGGATCGTCTTTAAAACCGATACCTGCTACAAAATCATCTTATCCGGTACCAGGGATGTAAACGGCACCTTATGCTCTAATGCAGACACGGCGTTCGCCTGCATTACGCTCCCGAAACCTAACTTTTACACAACCACATCCACATTGTATTGTGCGCCTGCAATTTCAACCTTTGTAAACACCACTGTTACACCAACACTTGGCAATCAATATATATGGGATTTCGGGGATGGAAAAACATTATATAATCCGGGTGGCAGTCTTCCACCCGGTGATTCCGTATCCCACGTATATTCAAGCTTTAATAAAGCCGAATATGATGTCAGTCTCACTGCCATAAACTATTTAGGATGTAAAACATCAATCGCCAAAAAAGCGATCATAAACATTATAGGTCCCGTGCCGGTTTTCACCATGGATAAAAATACAGGCTGCGACAGTGTGACCGTTCATTTTACCAATACCAGCTCCAATGTGAAGAAATTTTATTTTTCTTATGATGATGGCTCTCCGATTGACTCGATAAACCTGGCTCCGCATACATACGTCCTTAGCGACCCCAGTTTGGATTCGATCGTTTACCATCCAACCCTTATTTCCCTCGATGATACGTCATGCCGGGATTATTTCCAGGACAGTATCAAGGTTTACCGTGCATCCTCAGATATAAAAATACTGAGCAATATTTTGAAAGGCTGCGTCCCGCTTACTGTTCAGTTCAATGCGACATCTAAGCTGGCAAATACCTGGAAATGGGACTTTTACGGGAATGGTACCATTAACGACTCCGTAGATCAGAACCCCGTTTTTACCTATACCAAACCAGGAATATACCGGGCCAGGCTGACAGTAACAAATCATGGCCAGTGCCCGGTAACTGTTTTGAGTGATACAATTAATGTGGTACCAAAAGCTGTCGCAGGATTTATACCTTCGGTAAAGAACTTTTGTGGTGGGGGGCAAATCTCCTTTAAAAACACCAGCCTGAATACGGTAAGTTTTTTGTTTGATTATGGTGACGACTCCGCCATTGACACTAATACCCTGGCAAGCCATCTTTATTTTTATGATCCCAAACGGGATACAGGAGCTTCTGTTTCATTTTTCCCAAAGCTCATCGCATTTAATGCCGCCGGATGTTCTGATACCCTTAAAGATACCATTAAAATCTATCGTTTGCCCATAGCCGGTTTTACCAATTCGGCGACATCAGGATGTAATTTTCTTAAGGTTAATTTTATCGACACGAGCAAAAACAGCTTTGCCTCAGAATGGTTTTTCGATAATAAAAGCTCGGTTGATGCATTCGGCAAAAAAGTCAGCTTTTTTTATAATCCGGGATCATACACCGTAAAATTGCGCGCGGTTTCTTTACAAAATTGTGTGGACTCTGTCGTAAAATTAAACCTCATTTCGGTGAACGCCATTCCAAAAACGGATTTCAGCGTTTCAGATTCTGATATTTGTTATGGTGATTCGGTTTCGTTCAAAAATCTTACCGAGCCTGCGGATTCAGTGGTAAAATGGTTGTGGAAATTCAACGATCCTGGTGCACCTTATGATACGAGTTCAGCAAAAAATCCTGTTTTTGTTTTTTATGCCAAAGGATGGCACAATGTCACCTTGATCGCAATTGATAAAAGGGGATGCGGCGATACCATTACCAAAAAAGCTGTATTTGTGGAAGATACGCTGCCCCCACAAAACACCAGTTTACTCTATGTGTCAGTGATCGACGAACATACGATTCAGATAACTTATAAAAAAAGCGCTCTTATTCGTTTTGAAAGCTACGGTATCAGCCAGATTGCCAATGGTGTTCCTGTAGATACTGGTGAAATAAAAAATATAAGCGACACCATTTTTGCTTATCATAGTACCGCCATAAATACTTTCAATTCAAGCTATTGCTTTGGTATTCAAACCGAAAATCAGTGTGGCAAAGTATCATCTATTAGTTTGCCTCATTGTACCATTTTGCTTGCCGGATATGCGAACCCGGGCCCTGGAAACCTGTTGAGTTGGACGGCATACTCAGGTTGGAACCCTGATTGGTATTATATTTACAGAGAGGATAGTAGCGGTTCTTTCAAAATAATTGATTCCGTGAAGGGAAACGTCCTATCATGGACTGACACAGCGCTTTGCGATGAGACATATTGTTATTATGTTGCGGCGAAAAACAACATCGGCCCTTATCTGTCAAATAGTAACGGCATTTGCCTCAAAGCAAGATATGTTCGCCAGACAGTAGCACTTAACTTACGCTATGCAACGGTATTTAACAACAGCGTGGTGAAAATTGAATGGGACACATCTGCTTATAAAGGATTGGTTGGCTATCAATTAGGCAAGTATTATCCAAACAAAGGATGGGTTGATGATTATGCTTTTTCGAGTTCCAATACTTACACAGATGCCAGTGCTAAAATAAACGATAGCAGTTATATATACACAGTGCGGACTATTGATAAATGCGGATATACAGGACCTGAAAGTAATATCGGGACATCTATATTTTTGAAACAAGCCATCAATAATGACAATGTCGCTTTATCGTGGAATGGGTACCGAAACTGGCTGGGGGGTGTTCAGAACTACCTGGTACAGGTCCAGTTAAAAAACAAGCAATTCAAGACGATTGCCAATCTTCACGGATCAGACACTACGTATACAGATGATTCTGTATATAATGCCATAGATACCGCCTACTGTTACAGGGTGATAGCGATAGAAAACAGTACCAGAGCGGATAGCAGCACGTCGAACCTGACCTGTGCGGTACTGCCTTCACGGATATTTGTGCCTAATGCATTTTCGCCGAACGGTGACAGTATTAATGACGTATGGAAAGTTTCGGCCTTATCTGTCTATAATGTTATTGGTACGAAGCTGACCACTTTCGATGCCAAAGTATATAACCGCTGGGGAACACTTGTTTTCGAATCAAACAATATTTATAAGGGTTGGGATGGTACCTTTAAAGGCGAAAATGCCCCTCCGGATGTTTACATTTATATGATTTATGCAGAAGGAATTGACCACAAATACATATCGCTCAAGGGCTATATAACTTTGTTAAGATGATGGAGTCAAAATATCGGTGGTGAAAGCATTGAACTACATACTAAAGGTCCTTTTGATTTTTTTTATTCACGCAGGGTTCCTTTGTATTGATTCAAATGCGCAATGCAGCGGTATTGATTTTAAAGCCAATACCACAAAAGGCTGCCCTCTCCTGATAGTTAAATTCTCAGCCATTGGTACTTCATCAGCGGCAGGCACAACTTTTCAATGGGACTTTGGGAATGGGTTTGTAAGCGGTGCCGATACCATTACCAAGGCCTTTGCAGCTCAGGGCCAATACAATATAAAAATGCTGGCCACGCCGATCGGTGCAGCTTCTGCATGTCCGGTAATTGAGAAAGATACTTTTATCACCGTATATCCTGTTCCATCCCCTGTAATAGTTGCAAATCCAGGGTTAACCATCTGTAACATTGGTACAAAAGTGAGCTTCACCGATAACACACCCGGAACAATAAGCAGAAAGTGGATCATATACGGGATCAAAGACACTTCAAAGAAAACAAATTTTACCCCTCCCAACGCGGGACAATATTCCATAAACCTTTTTACTATAAATACATACGGCTGCCAGGGAAACACCCTTGATGCCCTGAATGTATATGATTCAGTCCCCGTAGATATCTACGGTTATTTTACAGCCACTCCAACTTACACAAAAGCCATTTTTGCACCATATACCGGGAACCTTGCAGGCAATACGATCACAGGATATTCATGGTCATTTCCGGGTGGCATTCCATCCTCATCATTCCTGGCAAACCCTCCCTCCGTTATTTACACAAATGTTAAGAAGAAATACGATGTTATTCTTACCATCACCCTTAGTAGCGGATGCTCCTATACTGTTGACCGTAAAGGATTTGTTTATCCCTTTCTGACGCCGGAATTCACTAATGAATGTACTGCCAATGCTTTTAAGGTTTACGGAGATACGGGCATTGAAGGCAGGTCCGGGTTTAATTTAAGTTTCCCGGGCGGTGTTCTGATAGAGCCGCTACCGATTATAACGACCCCATTTTATGGGACTTTAACCTATTCAAAACCAGGAAAATACCCGGCTTCATTTATTTATCATGAAAGCGGTGGCGACTCTATTACCATAAATTTCCCTTACTACATAAATATTATCGGCCCCATAGCTGATTTTACTTCTAAAGACAATCAACTATGCAGCGCGGGTGATACAGCACATTTTATCAATGAAAGCGATAGCACAAATGCACCGAATGTGAAATATACATGGTACATCTTAGACTCACTTGATAAAAACCTGATCACAGGGAACAACGAGATAGGTCCTACCTCAATGTATAACGCCAGGTATGAACCAGGTAAAGCCGGAGCTTATGGTATTTCACTGGTTGCCACCAGTTCAGACGGATGCAAAGATTCAATAAACAAAGCGGCCTTTATTACAGTCATTCAACCAATATCGAACTTTAATACCCAGAATACATTACAGTGCTTTAAGACTCTCATGCAATTCGTCCCGGAACCTACCCCTTCAGAAGGGATTAATAATTATTACAAATTCAAATGGACCATTCATGATGAATCTGATCCTTCAGTGCCAGATACATTGGTCACGCCAACTCCTACAATGGGCCCAACTTTATCTTATATCCCTCCCATGCTGGGCACCTACGATATTAGCCTCACCGTTTCAAACGGGCATTGCAGTGCCCTTAAAGTTAAGAAAGCCGCTTTCACCGTGGTTGGTGATTCGACGGCATTATTTGTCTCCAAATACAACGGCTGCCTCTCACCCGATTTTACCATTACCGCACAAACGGCCACGGAACATATATATCCCAATGACCCGAATAATCCTCCTGTATATCAATGGTCGGCATCACCGGCAACAGGCGTTAGTTTCTCAAATCCGAATTCACCTAAGACAGACGTTACTTTCACACTGCCAGACTGTTATAATATTTACCTGACCATTACCACAACCGTTGGAACATTTGTTTGCAAAGATGTATATCCGGCTGACAGTCAGATATGTGTCGGGGCGCAGGTATATTATCGTTCACCACCTGATTTATTAAGACCTTTAGGGTGTCTTGGTGATGTTGTCCACTTTATAAATACATCCGATATCAGCAACGGAGTTTATGGTTTTAAATGGTCCGTAATGCCTCCTGGCTCTGCAGACATACTACCTTCTGACTCATCGCTTAGTGTTAATATTGTTTTTAATGCGGATACTTGTTACAGTGTTTTTTTATCCGGTTCCAGGAAAATTCCCGGACAAACCTGCACCAATACCTGGACTGAAACAGGGTTTTGTTATAGTCGCCTTCTGCCTGATTTCTATACAACTACGCCGACTTTGTACTGCGCACCAGCGGTGGCAACTTTTAAAAGTTCAACCAAAAATGCAGTCAGTTTTATGTGGTATTTTGGTGATGGCGACAGCCTTTTTGTGGGTGACACAAGTACTGTCTATCATGTGTATCAAAAGTTCACCCGAGGCGATTACGATGTTAGCCTTATTGCTTACGATAAAAATGGATGCCCGAGCAGTAAAATAACCAAAAAAGCATTTATAAATATTACCGGTCCTGTGCCGTTATTTACAGTAGATAAATCTGTTGGCTGCGATAGTGTTTATGTGAATTTTACCAATACCAGCAAAAACGTAAACAAGTTTTATTTTTTATATGACGACAATTCTCCAATCGATTCTGTAAGCCTTGCACCACATAAATACGTCCTTGACCCTGTACAGGATTCAGTTATTTATTATCCGACACTTCTTTCAAGGGATGACCCTTCATGCCACACTTTTATACAAGATACTATCAAACTATACCGTGTTCCATCTGATGCCAAAATAACGCATGGCCGTGCATCCGGTTGTGCGCCATTAACGGTTCAGTTCCAGGCATTATCCAAGATCTCAAACGGCTGGAAATGGGACTTTTACGGAGACGGAAAAATTGAAGACTCCGTAGATCAGAACCCTGCTTTTACCTTTGCCAGGGGAGGTAAATTTGTTGCCAGGTTAACAGTATCCAATCATGGTCAATGTCCCTATACCGTTTACAGCGATACCATTTCAGTTGAGGCAAATGCATCTCCCGGATTTATACCGTCCAGAAAAACTTTTTGTGGTGAGCAGACCATCACTTTCAAAAACACAACTAAGAATGCGGTAAAATATGTGTTTAATTATGGAGACGGTTCGCCAGGTGACAGCAATTTTATTTCTCCCCATAACTATTATTTTCACCCTTTAGTTGACACGGGCGATGTCGTCTATTACACACCAACACTTATTGCTTATGATGCCGATGGATGTCATGATAGTGTAACAGATACCATAGCTTGTTTTGAAAAGCCCGTTCCCGGGTTCAAAAATTCAAATGTTTATGGCTGTAGCCCACTTACGTTGACCTTTACCGATACCAGCCAGAATGGATTTTCGGCCAATTGGGACTTTGAAAATAATGGAACCATTGACACCACTGGCAAAACTGTAGATTGGGTATATCCACCTGGTATATATACGGTTAAAATGTTTTCAATTTCACCGCACGGATGCGTGGATTCAGTCATGAAAGTGAACCTGGTCACATCCAATCCCTTGCCGGCTGTAGATTTCAGCGTTGCTGATTCTGATGCCTGTTTAAAAGTCCCGGTAACTTTTAATAATCTGACCGGCAAGACAGATTCTATCGTCAAATGGCAATGGGATTTTGACGACCCGGGAACACATAGCGATACAAGTTCAGAAAAAGATCCTTCATATACCTTTACAAAACCTGGAAAGCATGTGATCACTCTTGAAGCCACTGATAGTAAAGGATGCCCGAATACCATCAGCAAGAACGCGGTTAATGTGGAAAGCCCGGTTACCCCTCCGACAGCAAATATTAGCTATGTAACTGTTTTGAACCAGGATTCGGTGCAAATCGCATGGAATAAAAGTAATATTAACCGTTTTGGATCTTACATTATTAATCAATTAACAAATAGCGGCAAACTGGTTTTAAACACTGTTAATAACCAGGATAATACCGTTTTTATTTTCCATGATTCTGATGTAAATACATCCGATTCCAGCTATTGCTTTAGTATACAGGTCCTTGATCATTGCGAAAATATATCCTTCGGTAGTTTTGAGCATTGTACTATATTGCTGAATGGTACTTATAATCCACAGACAGACAATACGTTAAATTGGAGCGGATATGTTGGATGGATACCTGATTGGTATCAGATCTACCGTGCCGGTAATAATGGAGTATATAAACTAATTGACTCTGTGAAAGGCAATGTGTTATCATATTCAGACACAATCCTTTGCGATGAAAACTATTGCTATTTTGTCAGGGCTGCAAATGATAGCCTTGGATATATTTCAAACAGCAACAAAATATGTATTAATAGTCATTATGTGGATCAGAGTGTTCCGCTGTATATGCACTATGCCACGGTAGTGAACAACAATATGGTAAAGCTTCAATGGGATTCATCGGCTATCAAAGGTCTTATCGGTTACCAGGTCGGCAGATATCTTCCGGGTGTAGGATGGAATGATAACTATGCCTTTAGTGAATTTAATACTTACAATGATGCGGCACCTAAAACAAACGATAGCAGCTATATATACAGGGTACGTACCATAGATAAATGTGGTTATACGAGTCCTGAAAGTAATATTGGTACATCTATTTTATTAAAGCACGCCATCAATAACGATAATATATCGCTGACATGGACCGGATACAAAAACTGGGCGGGGGGTGTACAAAATTATCTCGTACAGGTTCAATTAAAAAACAAACAGTATAAAACCATTGCTACATTGTCGGCAAGCGATACAACTTATACAGATGATTCGGTTTATAATGCCATAGATACTGCCTACTGCTATAGGGTGATTGCTATTGAAAATGGCGGAAGACAAGACAGCAGCATATCAAATGTTAGTTGTGCGGTGTTGCCTTCAAGGATATTTATACCCAATGCATTTTCTCCGAATGGCGACAGCCTGAATGATGTGTGGAAAGTATCGGCATTGTCAGTTTACAATATAGTGGGAAGTCAGCTCAAAGGCTTTGATGCCAAAGTATATAACAGGTGGGGAACCCTTGTTTTTGAATCAAAGGATATTAACAAGGGTTGGGACGGGAAATTCAATGGGGCTTTAGTCCCAACTGATATCTATATTTATCTTATCTCAGCAGAGGGTATAGATGGAAAATACTTAGAGTTTAGTGGGAATATAACGCTGATAAGGTAAGTTACTTACCCCCCGTAACCTGGTTCGCGGGTAAAAAGGTAACCGGAAATTTCATGTACGTTTTTACAGGTTTGCGGTGATAGATAGCGGGGTTTAGTTTTGGTATGGCTTTTATCACCCTTAATGCTTCCGCATTCAGGGTTGGGCTTAACCCCTTGGTGACAAAAACATTTGTAACCGTGCCATCCCTGTTTACAGTGGCAGTTATTATTACCGTCCCGTAGTGTTGCATTACCTTATCAATTTCAGGCATCTTAATATTCTTTTGAATATAGTCCTGGAACCCGGTATATTCGCTGCTTGCCCAGGAAGGATATTCATCAATATCAATACTGAACTGGTCAGGGTCACCATCTTTTACGCCTGTGCTGGGTTTGTTTTGCAGGGTGTCCTTACTCATTTTATTCTCAGTAAGTGGGGTCTCCTGGGGCGGCTTCTTTGTATCTTCCTTTTTTTCGACAGGTAGGGAATCTTTGACCACTATCGGGGCCGTATTTTTTTTTTCAGGAGGGGGCGGAGGGGGCAGGTATTCAGGGGTTACAAATCCTTTGGGGACAGGCGTTTCTATAACCAGTACACTTTCAAAATCTTCATTTTTAAGGGAATCACTCCTGAAAAATCTGATAATAAAGGGAAATATCAATAACAGGATAAAAAAGGAACAGGTACTCACAAATGCAATAGTAAGTCGCCGGTTATATTCCCTTCGTAGAAAATACGCCCCGTATTCCTTGTTCCTGTTTTCAAAAAGGATGTCAAGATCGGTATTTTCTATATCATTTTTATCCTTCAAAATATCTTCGGCATTGTAGCTCCCCGGCAGTTAACAAAAACCATGCGGGAAAATATCCATTATACCCCTCGCCACATATTACTAAAACGTCAAAGTTATGAATATGTTACATAAGAGGCGAAGACAATGAGATGCTTGGTTGATGCCGAATCATATACCTCACCAGTATCACATTAAATTGTCTTCAAAACCTTCCCATACACCCCTTTAAAAACCAAAAAACCAATCCCGCAGCCAACAGCATCAGATATCATATCACTGAATTCACAACTGCGTCCAATAAAAATATAGTATTGCAGGATTTCGATCAAAATGCCATAAAGAACACCACTTATGGCGGCGATGATGATGGCATTTTGCCTGAGCCAGGTTGAATTCCGTTGCTTGCTGAAACCTACGCCCCACAAGAATGTAAAGCACATAAAAACAAAGGCATGGGCTGCGCTATCAAACTGCAATAACTTCCAGAATGATAGATCGGGAAAAGTATTCCCAGGAAGGCCGCAAAGCACACCAATTACAATTGTCCAGGCAAATGGGATTATGAATTGTCTGGATAAAGACATTTTGGTTTTGGCGAAGATTGGGTATAAACCTATGAAGTTTCGAAAACCTTATAGGTTTGTTTCTAAACTTATGCCTCAACCAGTTTCTGATAATCTGCAGATGAAAGCAGGCCATCAGCTTCAGAAGCATTGCTCAGTTTTATTTTGATCATCCAGCCTTTGCCAAAAGGATCATTGTTCACCAGTTCTGGTTCAGATTCAAGGGCCTTGTTAAGTTCAAGGATCTCACCGCTTACAGGCATAAAAAGATCTGAAACTGTTTTTACAGCTTCTACGGTTCCGAAAACATCGCCATGACTGAGGGAACTTCCCACGGTATCCACTTCCACGTACACGATATCGCCGAGTTCGTGTTGTGCAAAATCCGTAATTCCAACCGTGGCCGTATCTCCGTTAATAGATACCCATTCGTGATCTTTGGTGTATTTGAGTGCTTCCGGGAATTGAGACATAATGATTTTTAATTTAAGGCACCAAAATTAGATAATTTTATTCAACTCATCATGGTGTGAGTACATACTTTATACTAAACCCAATACTGGTGAGTGAAGTTGGAAACTGGTTTGATGTATAAGGGGTTGTCATATTTCTTTTCAGGAATATATTGAGGGTCAGGTTTTTATTTAAGGTGTAGGTAATATTTGGCAAAATGGCAATCATTAATTGCCCTCCGGTAGCATCCCCGCTTGGCTGATCAAGAATCCTGACTTCCTGTTCATTCTGATTGATCTGAACATCGAGCCGGAACTTAAATTCATTTTTAAGATAACGCTTTTTACCACCCCTGGAAAATGGCAGGTAGAGCCTGTTGGTCACGTAACCTACCCCAAGGGTTATCTTGTTCGTCTTATTTTCCGTGATTCTTTGATCTATAAATGTTAGTGTTTCCTGTCTTTCCTTACCGTATGAAATGGAGCCGGACCAATTGTCTTTCATCGTTACGTCAATACCAATAAGAGGATCGAAACGCTCTGAAATAGTAACTCCCTGCATGATATACTTACTATTATAATTAGTTGAATTACTATAAGTTGTGTCGAATGTAGGATGTGATGGATTATAATTTAAGTTGCTGGTATAACTGCTTACCATATATGTCGAATGGTATCCGCTCGTAATACTTACCTGTTTGACAAGTGCCTTCATGAACGGATAATTGCCCAGCCCGGTATAGTTGATACTCCAGTTTGGTGCCGGGATTTGCGGGAATTCATTTGTTCCGGTCTTCAACCCTGCATATGCCTGTAGAAATGCTGGGATCAATACATCCTGGTGTGTGCGCGAATACCCGATAGGGAACCCTGCACTGTCCACGCCACGCGGCTCGTTGGGTGTAGTTTTGGCCAAGGCAGCAGCTACCGCCCGCCGGTCATTAAGGAAATTATTAAACACAACATTGGTATTGTTTGCCCCATCTGGTTTAAATGCGGACGCAAATGAAATGATAGAAATGGAATAGTTACCTGTTTCAATCGGGCTTAGATGCGCAAACCCACTATAGACTCCGCCATTAGACCCAACCGTGTCTATGTATCTGTAAGTTTCTGTAAAACTAGAAGATTGGGTCCGCGTAAAATCAACTTTAATTTTCAGGTCTTTGATGGGTTCAAGGTTGGCAGACCCCAACAAGGATTCCCGGTGGTTTGTGATATATTGCTGCGAAAGATTCGTATCATTTGTGATCCAGCCTCTGCTGGCAGCCTTTTCTCTTATATCAGCCTGGGAACCAAGAATAAAAGGAAATCCGGGCGCATCCTGGTCAAAATTTTCGCCAAAATGCTGTGGTGAAGGCAAAAATCCAGGCAATGCCGTTCCATTGGTTTGGGTATAATTAAACGAAACCGATCTCACACTCATCAATATGCCAATCAAGGTTTCCTCGGAAGTAAGTCGCGTCGCATTTGAAGGCGGTATTGCGAGCTTTTCTTTGGGGGACAGAACGGCCCGGTTTTTATTGAGAAGCCCTTTTTGTTTAGTGGAGTCCTTTCCTTCCTCTTTTGAGTTGCCGGCACCGGAGATAATATTCCTGAGATATTTTGATTTATTGTAAAGGCTTGTAAAGTTGAGCTGCCCGTTTAATGCCATGCTTTGTGAATTTTGTACTACATTACCAAGTGAGGCAGCAATAGGCGGCGCCTGGGTCCATTGATAGTTTGCCGTATAATTTGCATGAAGTGATGTCCAATCGAGGAATGGCAATTTATTGATCGGGACATCATAATCACCCGCAACGGTTTGTACAAAATTGGAAGGTACCCCGCCATGTAAAATATTGTTATAGACAATTTCCCTCTTATAAGCACTGTCTATCAGGCCGTCAGGTTCGTTAATAAGCGAAAGGGCGGTAGATGAATACGTAAACCTTAATCCACTTGATAAATTATACCTAAGATCGTATTTTCTGGTGAAAGTGAATGTTTTATCATACATCGGCATGTTGATGGTCTGATAGTCTGCCGTATTGCGATAAAGCTGCTCCTGGATATCACGGTCAATTTTTCCTAAAAAGCTGAAATTCTGCGGCAGATAATAGAAATTGATATCATGAAGTATCTTCAGGTATTTTGATCCGATATTCTTGAATGGATCCCAGGGTTTTGGCTTGAAATCATACTTGTAGCTAAGTTGTGCCGAATATGTTATTTCATTGTTATATATATTGGTTATGTTATGCCGGTCTATTTCCGAATAAATATAAGTCGCACTAAAATTCTCTATATCATAAATATGCTGCTTTTTAGCAACCCCGCCGGGTGGTGGCGCCGCTCGTTCTTTATGTACTCCGGTAAAATTAAGGCTTTTCCGCGAGGTAAAATCTTCACAGGCCTGGATAACAGAATCCTGTTTTGCGGGATTGTCCCTGTAAAGGCTTGTAAGCGTAGTTAACTGCTGATCAGGGCTTAACGGGTTATATTCAGGCGTGTTTAATTGTTGGGAATATGCAAAAAACATTGGGATTTTAACCCCAGAACTTGCCGGGAAAAATTTATCAAGATTAAGGGATGTTATAACCCCGAAATTGGTCATATCCTGTATGTTTCTCTGTTGCAAGGATTGATCAATGCTACCGAACCCGATCGTTTGCTTTGACGCTGAAAGTTCAACCCTGCCAAAATCAGCAAGCTTGGCCAATACCCGGGTAGTGGCAGCCCACCCGCCTTTTTCATTGAACCCAGACATTCGCAATTCATCAACCCAGACTTCTGCACATGCCGTAGCTGGTTTGCCATCACCTTTTGGATGCCGCAACCCGATCATAATCGTGCGAATGTTTCCAAGGTCAGGATTCCCTAATACTGTCAACTGGCCTGCGGTTCCCTCTGCCCCAACGGTGTAAGGTATTGTAAGTGACCTGTTTGCCAGGTTCCTGTTTGTCTTCATATCCACCCATTGCTGCACAGCAAGCATAATCTGGTTGGCTGTAGGCCAGGTTGCATCTACATTTCCTGTCCCGTTTGGTGGAGTAACCTGAAGCGGCTCATCGAGTTCGTAATAATTGGCTGTATAGTCAAGTCCCAGCCTGATAAACATATGCAGGTCGCCATTTTTTAAAAGGCTGTTATCTTCTGCTTCGCAGTGGACAAACATCAGCAGGTTTTTGTACTGTCTAAGGTCTAAGGTGACATTCTTATAAACAGCCCTCGATTCACCATCTTTTAACCCGCAGATTTTAAGATCAAGTGACTGTTCATTTTGTTGAACAAGACTTGGCGTGCTGTAATCGATTTGCCTTTGTATCCCTGGTGGTATTACATATTTTATGGCAGGATATGGGCGTTGTGCATCTGTTTCAATACTTATGGCTGATACATCAAGATTTACCTGTGCCGTATCAGTTGGCAAAGGATCACCCGGAACATCCAACGAATACAGGTATTTTCTCCAGTCACCACGCACAAGTTGGAGCCTGGCAAAGCGTAACACAACAGGTGCATTAAAACCAGTCATATAAATTCGCATGAAACGTATGGAAGTCAGGTCCTGGCTCGAACCAACAGCCCTTGTAAAATTCTCGATCGGGATCTTGATCTGGAACCATTCTGCCGTCTGTTGGGCGCCATTTGGAAGCGTAACTACCGATTGCTGCCTGTCTGTCACATAGTTTCGGCCTACTACAAGGTCGGCTTTGTCTATTTTAACCTCATATTCATAATATGATTCGCTTGTCTCCACATTAAAATCGTGGTTTATATCCTCATCATCAGGGTTCAATGACCCATAGCCGTTGTCCCCGCCAATGGATTCGGGGGTATTGCCTTCCTCGCCATTATATTGAGTATATCTTTGAACGACGTTAAGTCCTTCATTATCATAATCAGCCCCTCTCCAGAAGTGGAAATCATCTCCGGATGGGTCAGCCTGCATATTTGCAAATGTGGCAGCGTTTACTACTTTTCTTACCTCATTCAGAAATGGTGCAAAACGTACTCTTTCTGAATCATCGCTTAGTCCGTCTAAACCAATATCCTGGCACGGCCTGGTATTGGGATCATTGTCAAAAGCAGTGGTGATATGAAGGCCATTCGGCACCCGCCCCCATGCCGTAACGTCTTCCGCCGAGCCATCACATGTCAGTCCGTTTTCCCAGGATTCCCTGTCATCATGTAATACGTCTTCTGAAATGGTACCAAGGTCAACCTCCATTGTTCCGTTACCAACATCTGGTAAAGCTACCGATGAATTGGTATATGGACTCAGCATCCACATTTCCACGTATTGTATATTTGCATCAAGGAAGTCGGTGATCGGCAAACTTCTTTGCAAACCACCCCAATTGCCTTGCGGATATGTAAAATTGTCGTTGGCATCAATACCGCTTGGGTTGTAATTATATGGTCCCCTTGCTTTTGGATTATAATAAATATCGAATGTCTGGCATATGTCAGGGGTTCCGGCCGCTATTTGCTCATTAGGAAAGACTTCTGTTTCCTGTACCATTCTCTCAAGCGGATCAGAGAGGATTGTGTTATTCCCAATGATATTTTTGGGTGTGGTACCGGAAATATTTTCAAACATGGTGTTGTCAATGACATACCACGCCGTCTTAGCCCTGTGGTATCCATAGCTGAGATCATTTACCCGCTCTCCTTCCGGAAACCTCAGGGACTGTCCCTGAGGACAGCTTGCAAGAAACCAATTGCCTCCAAGCCGGAGATCATAAGGAACAATACTCCCCTCAAAATCATCTATATAAGAAACTCCACCAGGTTGTCCGGGCTGGTTTAAAACAATTGGATGTCCGGGTATGATATCAGCAAACTCACCTTCAGCTGTAAATGTGGATTTTGCTTTGGTCTGGATCAGGGGTATTTTGTTTACAAGATCCGTAAGCATCTTTGAATCGGTATTATAATGACCATCAAAACCCCAGATGGCATTGCTTACGGGCTCGTCCCCTATGTTAACTTTGGTGGTAAGCGGCCTCTCATTAAGGTAAAGAAAGGTAGCGCCCATGGTAAACTTCTTGTCGAAATGGTAATCCAGATGGGTTCCCATAAGTGTTTTTTGCTGGATCGAAAATAGACTGTTGCTTTCGGATGTCACATTAATTACCGCCCCGGAATTCAAAACACTATTGTTGATAATGGTTACCTTGCCACCTATGTAATCAACCGTATAATCAGTCCCTTCAAGAAGTGGCACTCCGTTAGCAGTTACCTTTACAGAACCGGGCGGTACATTGATGCTGTTAAGTGAAATCACATTACCGGCAGTACCCTGAAATTGACCCTCGAGGAAATATTTATTATGAGTCTGGTCTTGAACTGCAAATGTGTGTGTTGAATCATACAATAATTGATACACATAAGAGGAAGCCAGTGAAGTGTCATTACCGAACAATTTCTTAAGGTCATTCCCAAAAGGTTCAAGCACAGGAAATATGATCTTCCCCTGGGATGAGATGACGGTTACTCCTTCAATATAATCAAATTGTCCGTCAGGTTTAGGCTGGTTTTCACTGTTTACTTTATCCATGCCCAGGAGCCTGATAATCGGTGTTCCGTCCATTCCTGGCACTTGGGGCTCTGGAAAGTAATTCAGGTAGGCCCCCGTTTTGGTATCGTCAAATACCACCTGGAACTTGAAATTTGTCGGTGAAATCTGGTACGTCCCGAGACTGTAGATGTTTTTCATCATCAGCTTCCAGTCCGGCACGTGCGAATCAATGACAACACTCTTCAACATTTTCAAAAACAGAACATTAGGCACGGTTGAGTTTGGTGGGACATCTTCAGCAAATTCACCCACCTGGTAGGTTTTACCATCAATTGTATATTGAAAAGCTACAGCAAGAAGGTCACCGGGATTTAACTGTTGATTAAGCGAAATATACCCTAGTTTTGAATTGAGGGTAAATTCGTTTGATTGCAACTCACGTGCATTTTGCAATACATAATAATCACGCGTTGAAACAAAACCAGCACCACCGGATGAATTCAGAGCGCCCGAAATATTATTCGCAATACGATACTTGAGACTGTCGCGTTTTAAAGTCTGATACAAGGTATTGGCTGCATTACTCGGCAATACCTGTGGGTTTTGATTGTTGCTTCTTAAAAACGTATTGTTATATGGCTGGCTCTCACCAAGATCCTGGAATGCCGCAATGGTCCGTGTGTTTTGAACAGCAGCTCCTGTATTGGTGATCCATAATTCTACTTTTGTGATCTGAATGTTTGAAAGTGCAGGCCATTGGGCATTCCACTGGTCGTAATGGTTCACAAAATATTGAGAGAGAAAATAATTGCGATTGGCGTCATAATTATCACAGGTAATTTTGAAATTATTGACCTGGGCACCCCCCTGTAGGGTGATTGAACTTGAATTACTCTTTTCCTGGGCGAATATTGCGGAAACATCCAGTTTCCCAAATTTTAGTTTTGTCTTAACACCAAAAAGACTCTGGCTCCCCGTAATCAGGGTTCCTGATACCGGGAAAGCAACATCGCCTACATCAACACTTTGTAAAATATCATCCTCCTTACCCTGGTAGCTTAATTTTTTCTGGTTCTCAAAATCAAATGAAGCCTGGGTATCGTACCGGAAGTTCATTTTGATCCGGTCGCCAATGCTCGCTACGACGCTTACCTGTATTTTCTGGTCAAATTTAAACTGTGCATTTCGCTGCTCGTTAAGAGAATAGGTAGGATTTTGAACCCTGCTAAAGTCCTCCGAAAAAATAAGGGTTGCCGAACCATTAGGTTCTAT
>Ga0207007_1102_pt1 | contig 23432 bp, 21 predicted proteins | sample Alteio_BWMinCont_85_FD_153487 | JGI IMG/M metagenome (GOLD analysis project Ga0207007, IMG submission 153487) | Enriched cells from forest soil in Barre Woods Harvard Forest LTER site, Petersham, Massachusetts, United States -... | ecosystem: Environmental > Terrestrial > Soil > Temperate forest >...
ATGAAGTGATCCCTCTTGGCGTGTTTTTATTTGGCTTGCTCATCGGCAGTTTTTTGAATGTCTGCATCCTGCGCATTCCAGCGGACAAGTCCATTGTGTTGCCCGCATCGAGCTGCACGAAGTGCGGAAAGCCCATCGCGCCCTACGACAATATTCCCGTCCTGAGCTGGCTTTTCCTGGGCGGCAAGTGCCGCAACTGCAAAACAAAAATTTCGGCAATGTATCCAGCCGTCGAATTACTTACAGGCCTCCTTTTTCTCGCCTGCTATTTGGTTTTTGGACCGACTTTGGGCGCGCTGAAGTGGTCCGTCTTCGCCGCGCTGCTGGTCGTGCTGACCATCACCGATCTTCGCGAGCGCATTCTTCCCGACGAAGTGAATTTCTTCGGCCTGGGCGCGGGCCTGCTCTTCAGTCTGTTCACCAAGTCGCTCGATGGAACTGCCCAGTGGCTCGCTGCCCGCTGGTTTGATTATCCGCCTCCGCAAATGGCGCTTTCCTTTGCCGACTCGGCTCTTGGTGCGCTGGCGGGAAGCGGCTTGCTCTGGCTGGTCGCCGAGGGATACTTTCGTATTCGCGGCCGCGAAGGTATGGGGCTCGGCGACGTGAAAATGATGGCCGCGGTCGGAGCGTTTCTCGGATTGAAGCGCACCATGCTTACCGTCCTCACGGGCTCTCTTCTCGGCAGCGTGATCGGTATCTTTTTGATTGCAGTCTCGAAAAAGGGTCGCGATTACGAATTGCCATTTGGTACATTTCTCGGAGCGGGCGCCCTGCTGGTTGTTTTTTTTGGATCTCCCGCGCTTCATTGGTATGAGTCCCTGCTGGCGGTGAAGTGATCCGTGAAATACGACTTCCTAGTTGCGGCCGCGGTTCCTGCATCCAATTCCCTGTGGATTCTCTCGGGAGTCCTGCTGGTTGTTTTACTGGTGGGTGCGATCGTTGCGCTCATTATGGCGCGGCGATACTTTCTGCGAGCGACACAATCATCGGAAGGCCATAGCGCCCAGGCGGAAAGCAGCACCGAGAATCCCGCGGCATTTATGACCGCATCGATGCAAGCTGTCATTAAGAAACTCAAAGAACAGGAAAAAGAATTAGAAGCCCTGCACCACACCGAACGCGAGCGCGCTCAACAAACCGAGCGCATGAGCGAGGCGGTCACGCGCAATATGCCCGCCGGCCTGCTCCTTGTAAACTCCGCCGGCCTGATTACCAGCGCAAATCCCGCGGCCGAAGCTGCTCTCGGCGTGAAATCCCTCACGTATCGCCGGTCGAGCGAAATCCTGGGGGCCGGATCGCGCCTCACTGAACTTGTCGCCGGGTGCCTGGAACACGGCCGCACGTATCGCCGCGAAGAAGTCGAATACCTGACGCCTTCCAGTGAATTGCGGCAGCTCGGCGTGACCATTTCCCCGATCCAGAACAACGCCAATGAAATTACCGGTGCGATCCTCCTGCTAAGCGACCTGACCGAACTTGCCGCTCTGCAAAAGCAGATTCATACCAAGGAAAATCTGGCCGCGCTCGGCGAGCTTTCCGCGGGCATCGCGCACGAATTCAAGAACGCTCTCGCGACGATCTCGGGCTACGCGCAAATGATCCGCAGCGAGGCGCAACCCGGCACCGATTTGCACGAGCACGGCGATTTGATCCTTCGACAAACACGTTCTTTGACGCACGTGGTCACGGAATTTCTCAAGTTTGCGCGCCCCCTGGATCTCGCGGACGAGCAGGTTTCCATCAGCCCGATGATCGAGCGTATTGTGGTGGAAATTGGCGAAACCGCGCCGGATGTTCCAATCGATGTTCTGGGAGAATTCGGCGAAGTTTCGGGCGATGATGCCTTGCTCCGCCAGGCAATTCTTAATCTGGCTCGAAACGCAGCCGAAGCCGCCTCCGGCAATCCTGCGGGCGGGCGCGTGGCCATTCGAGGCGAGATTGACAAGTCCGGCCCGCTTCCCGGACTCCGCATTTACATTACCGACGATGGCCCCGGTATTCCACCCGAGGCTCTCACCAAAATCTTCATGCCTTTTTACACGACGAAATCAAATGGAACCGGTCTCGGTCTGGCGGTCGTGCAAAAAATCATTGTCCAGCATGGGGGATCCATTGAGGCGCGCAATCAATCCAGCGGCGGAGCAGAATTCGTCGTATGGTTACCCTTTGTACGCGATAGCGCCAGAGTGATTGATTCGGCCGCTGCACGCATCTAAACTAGCAGTGTTAAGTTTCCGCCGTTTTCCCTCTGAAAGGCGGCCCAATACTATGAACACAAAGAGATTTATCGTAGTCGCAATCGGAAGCCTGATACTCGCCTCTCCGGCCTATCTTCGGGCTCGGCAGGACAAGCCTCAAAGTCAGGATCAGGACAGCGTTGCCGATGCTGCTCGCAAGGCCAGGGCGCAGAAAAAAGACGCCCCCAAGCCCAAGCTGGTGATCGATAACGACAATCTCGGAAGCCTGACAGGCACCGTCAACGTCGTAGGCGAGGAGCCCCCGCCACCGCCTGATGAAACCAAGAAGCCGGGGGCCGAAAAGAAACTCAAATCCGGCGAGGCGGCAAAGGACGAAGGGTATTGGCGCCAGAGATTTGCCGATGCGTACAAGAAGCTTTCCGACGATCAACGCGAACTCGATATTCTGCAGCGTGAGTACAACCTGAAACAACAGCAGTTTTACACGGACCCCATGGCTGCACTCAAGCAGCAATATTCGCGCCAGGACTTAAACGACTCCAAGACGAAGATCGACGATATGACCGCCAAAGTCGCGCAAGATAAGATGGATATTTCCAGTCTGGAAGATGAATTACGCCAGGCGGGCGGCGATCCCGGTTGGGCATCACCGCCGGCGCAGCCTGCGTCGACACCGGAATCAGCGCCTGCACCGGCAACCCAGCCGTAGCCGTAATTCGCTGAATCGGCACTGCGTTTCGATTCGAGCATCGGGTAATCGCCCGATAGCGAACTCCGCACAAGGCCGCGTGCCCGGTCACTTCGCGGCTTGAAATCGTGATAAAAGAAAATTCATGGAGCCCCTTCTTCTCGTCGAAGACAAACCGGAATTGCGTGCCATGCTCAAGAAGGCGCTTGAGCGTGCCGGGCACTCAGTGGACGAGGCTCCTGATGGCTCCTCCGCAGTCGCCAAAGTGCGCGCCCGCCGCTACATGCTTGTTCTGACGGATTTGAAGCTTCCCGGCTGTTCCGGACTTGACGTTCTCCGCGAAACCAAGCAGGCCGACCCTACTATTCCTGTGATCCTGATTACAGCATATGGCTCGGTGGAAGAAGCCGTGACGGCGATGAAGGAAGGCGCATACGATTTCATTCAGAAGCCAGTGGACCTGGATCATTTGAATCTTCTGGTCGAACGCGCTTCCCAGCAGCAGGAGCTTTTGCGCGAGAATCTGCTGCTCCGCGAGGAATATTCGGAGCGGTATGGCTTTCCTAGAATCGTCGGCGAACACAAGAGTATGAAGGAAGCGACGCATCAAGTGCAGCGCGTGGCCGCCACAGATTCCACGATTCTGCTCCTCGGGCAGAGCGGCACCGGGAAGGAATTGTTTGCGCGAGCGATCCATCACCTTTCTCCGCGGCGGCAGCATGGCTTCGTCGCGCTGAACTGCGCGGCGATTCCGGAAGGGCTGGTCGAAAACGAATTGTTTGGCCACGAACGCGGCGCGTACACCGGAGCCGGTTCGCGCAAGGTCGGCAAAATGGAGCTCGCCACACGCGGCACAATTTTTCTCGACGAAATCGCCGAGCTTCCCCTCAGCACGCAGGCAAAACTCTTGCGCGTGCTTGAGGAGCGCAGCTTCGAGCGCGTCGGCGGCACGCAGCTGGTGGATATCGATGTTCGCATCCTCGCGGCCACCAACAAGAATCTTCAGGAAGCCGTCGCATCCAAGACCTTCCGCGAGGATTTATATTTTCGCATCGCCGCAGTTCCCATCACGATTCCCGCGCTCAGCGAGCGCGGTGACGACGTTCTCCTTCTGGCGGACTATTTTCTCGAGCGCTTTCAACGCGAATTTCGCAAGCCTAATTTGAAATTTGCTCCGAGCGCGCGCAACGCATTGCACGGCTATTCGTGGCCTGGGAATGTGCGGGAACTTCAGAACACGATTGAGCGCGCTGCAATTCTCACAGACTCTGAGACGATCGAAGCCGCCGACCTGCAGCTTCCGGCGCCCCGTCCCCCCGATGGCGACATCCCCGCCGGGATGCTGACGGAAGCTTTCGATTGGGGCGGTACTCTGCAGGAAGTGGGAACGCGAGCGGTATCCTACGTGGAGCGTTTCAAGATCGAAGAGGCTTTGAAATCGTCGAAGTGGAATAAAACACGCGCCGCCGAACAGCTTGGCGTGTCCTACAAAACTTTGCTGAACAAGATCCGCATCCTGGGCCTGGAGAATTAAGCGGCGCTTGCGGGGGTTGATACTTCGAAGGACCAATCCCCGCAGGCTGGAGCCTGCGCTACTAAACCCTACTGCTTCCTAGCCGTGTGCAGCGCCACGATCCCACCCGTCCACCGCTCAAATCTCGCTTCCGTGTATCCGCACCGCTCAAGCATCGATTGCAAGGATTCCGGCGAAGGAAATTTGCTGACGGAACTTGGAAGATAACTGTACGCGGACCCATTCCCTGAAATCAGGCCGCCAAGCCGCGGAAGCACCTGCCGAAAATAAAAACGGTACAGGCTCCCGAACAGTTTCCCTCTGGGCTCGGCAAACTCCAGAATTGCCGCGACGCCTCTAGGCTTCAGCACGCGGAAGAATTCGAGCATCCCGCGCTCATAGTTTGCCAGGTTTCGGAATCCAAACGAGCATGAGACCAAGTCGAAGCTTCCGTCGCCGAATGGTAGAGATAGCGCGTCGGCCTCGACGAACTTAATCTTCGCGCCTGATGCCCCGGCCTTGGCGCGCGCCCGCTCCAGCATCTCCGGGACGAAGTCGGATCCCACGATTTCAGCGCCAATCGGCGATTCCTTGCGAAATGCCAGCGCGAGATCCCCGGTGCCGCAGCAGAGATCGAGCACGCGCGCGGAAGGATTATGGAGCACCGCGCTGAATCGCTTTGCCATGCGGCGACGCCATACCTTGTCGACATCGAGGGAGAGGAGATGATTCAGCAGGTCATAGCGCGGCGCGATGCGTCCGAACATTTCACGGACGTGGGCCGCCGCTTCCCTTTCATCACCCACTCCTTCTGGGCGCGATCCCGGGGCGCCGCTCTCGGATACGATTCTCATCCGCGGCGGCTCTTCCGGGATCCCGACGTAACAGGGGCGACGGCGCACTCGCGCAGCACGCGCACCAGCATTTCCTCTTCGGCTTCGACGCCGCATCGAACCGCGCCGATCTCCTCCGGCAACACAAAGCGCAATCGCCCCGCGCGCGTTTTTTTGTCGGCTTGCATGGCGGCAATCAATTGCGCGGCGGCAATAGGGGGCCAGGCAGGCAGTGGTCCCACGCTCGCGATCATTTTTGCAATTCGTTCTTCATCGCCCGGCGAAAGCATTTCCATTTCAACCGCCAGCCGCGACGCTGCCATCATTCCCCATCCCACTGCTTCGCCGTGCAGATAAGTTCTGTAACGAGTTGTGCTTTCCAGGGCATGCGCGAAGGTGTGGCCGAAATTTAATATTTCACGTAGTCCCGATTCATGTTCGTCTTTTGAAACGACGCGCCCTTTTTGGGCGATGGAGCGCTCAATCACAAAGATGAGCGCCGAGCGGTCTCGGCGCAACACCTTTTCCAAATTCCCTTCGAGAAACCGGAAAAGCCCGGCGTCGCCGATCACGCCATACTTAATGATTTCGTAGATTCCGGATCGGAAATCGCGCGGCGGCAGACTGTTTAGGAATGCCGGATCAGACACAACGCCCATCGGCGGATAAAAGGCGCCCACCAGATTTTTCCCTTCGGGAAGATTTACGCCGGTTTTCCCCCCGATGGCGCTATCCACCTGCGCCACGATGGTTGTGGGGACGTGGATCAGGCCGATTCCGCGGGCATAGCTCGCCGCCACGAACCCGGCCACATCCCCGACAACTCCGCCCCCCACGGCAACGATGACTGCGCGGCGGTCCGCGCCCGCGCGAACAAGATCGCGGCAAGCTCGCTCAACGGTGGAAAGGTTCTTCGCGGTTTCCGCGTCATCGATCAAAATCGTTTGGGGGGAGCGTCTCGCAAGTTGTCTTTCGATGCGCCCTCCCCAATGACGCCACACTCGCGGCGACGAAATCACGAACACCGCGCCGTCAGGCCGAACTCGCGATGCCATTCGAGACAACTCACTCAGAACGCCCCGCCCACACAGCACCTCGTATTTCCCATTTGCCGCTCGGACTGAAATTTTCTTCATCGGAGAATCTTTATGGACCCTTCTTATGCCGCCAAAAAATGTAACACAGATGCCGGACCACCAAGAGCCACAAAGAAAATTCTAAAGAAAGTTTTTAGTGGCTCATGCTTCAGCTTGGGGGGTCGTCCTTGCAAAAACTGAAACCACTCCTTAGCTTTTCCTCCGCCAGGGGGATAGCGTAAAGTGAGCTTGTACTTTTTTGTCCATTTAGGAGAAATTCCCAAATGTGAAGACGATACGCCTCGGGCGCAACGGACCTGCTGTTTCGCAGCTCGGGCTGGGCTGCATGGCCATGTCCGACATGTATGGGCCCTCGGACGAAACCGTAAGCATTGCCACAATTCATGCCGCGCTCGACGCGGGTATCACCATGCTCGATACCGGAGACTTCTACGGCATGGGCCACAATGAAATGCTCATCCGGCGCGCCATCGATGGCCGCCGCAAGGATGTGTTCCTGGCCGTCAAATTCGGCGCGATGCGCGGCCCGGACGGATCGTTCAACGGCTACGATCTTCGACCCGAAGCGGTAAAGAATTTTCTCTCCTACAGCCTGCGCCGTTTGGGAACGGATTACATCGACCTCTACCAACCTTCGCGCATGGATGCCCGTACGCCTGTTGAAGACACCTATGGAGCCCTGGCAGGCCTTGTTCAGGCTGGCTACGTGCGCCACATTGGGATTTCGGAGGCGTCGGCGGCTTCGATTCGCAGGGCGTATAAAACAGCTCCGATCGCTGCCCTGCAAATCGAATATTCGCTCGTGAGCCGAGGGGCTGAAGCAACGATTCTGCCCGCTGTCCGCGAACTCGAAATGGGCATGACGGCGTACGGAGTACTTTCGCGCGGCTTGCTTTCCGGATCGCCCGTGACTTCGCCAAAGGACCTTCGCCGACACCTGCCGAGATTTCGCGGCGAAAATTACCAAAAAAATCAGGCCCTCGCGCAAACGCTGCGCACGATCGCCGAAAGCAAAAATGCAACCGCTTCGCAAATCGCGATCGCTTGGGTGATGTCCCGCGGCGCCGATATCGTTCCTCTCATTGGCGCTCGCCGCCCGACCCAATTGGCCGAATCCTTGAGGGCTCTGGAATTGAAGTTGACTCCCGAAGACCTGGTGCAAATCGAACGATCGATCCCGCCGGATGCCGTCGCCGGTACGCGCTACGGCGAAGAGCAAATGCGCTGGCTTGACAGCGAAAAGCCAGCAGCGCAGGCCTAAATCTCCGATGGCCTTCAGCTTCTATGAGAGAATTTCCAAATCTTTCTAGGCCATGGCTTCAGCCGTACAGGAGTGTATCAGGAGGATAACCCGCTTCAGCCGCTGGCTTACGCGGAATTAGGCTGCCCATGTGCTTTTGAGGCTGCAGGGTTTGGTTGCAACGTCATCCTATGGATAGTCACTCCGCGCGGAATCGAGGGCCGGTGTGAGAATAGTTCTCTGGGCATTCGTCTTGGCACTCGCATGGACCGTGGCGCTAATCCTAATCGCCCACACGATCGGCCTTCATTCCGTACTAGGCATGTGGACCGGCGCGGTCGGGTTGCCCGGGGTGGTGATCTCCAACTGGATCCAAGCGCAGCTGTTTCGCACATTCCATCGTCCGCTTGGATACACGCTGATGTTCCTGATCAATTGGGGATTCTATTGCAGCGTCCTGCAAGGATTAATTTCACTAAAACGCAGGATTTGGGTTAAATAGAACAGGCTTCAGATTGTCTACTATCATTCTCTGCAAGCGCAAAACCAGGCCCGCGGCCGGCCTTGCGAGACAAGCGTCCTACTTAATCCTCTTTTCGAGTTCTGGAAGTGATTCGATTAAGACGTGCCCCGTGATCGCAAGTGTGCGCGGATCGATTTTGTCGAGGGTATCGCGCGGCGTATGCCAGTATTCAAGAACAGCCGGTTCAAAATCGATAATATCGGCCGAAGGCACGTTGCGCTGGAGAAACGGCACGTGATCGTCTTCGATGGCATTGGTTTCTTTGATAAAAACGTTGCCGTAACCAAGCCGCGTCGCTGTGGACCAGATCAGATCGATGAGCCACGGAGTCGAATTCGATTCGCGCCTGTAAATTGGACTCGTGGGCCCTACCATGTCCACGAGAATCATGGCCTTCACGCGCCGCAAGTCGCCTGAAACCGCGAGGCTCGCCGCGAGCTCGCGGCTTCCGTAGGTATTGTCCCGATCGGTCCAATCCTTGTTGAAATCCTCCTCGCCGTCAAAAAACGCCAGCCAGATCGTCTCCGCATTTTTTCTTGCGCACAACAAGCGCGCAAGCTCCAGCAGAACCCCTGTACTCGACCCGCCATCGTTGGCACCGACAAAATTGTCCAACCGCTTTGTATCGTAGTGCGATGAGATGATCAGGATATTGGGATTCGTAGACGGTATTTTTACAAGGATATTTTTCATCGCCACGTCGCCAATCGGCGTCGAAGGAGCATGAAAATCCTGTTCTTCCACCGGACATCCGAAGCTTTTCAGCTGCCCCGTAATGTATTCCTGCGCACGGCGAATTCCTTCCGACCCGGCCGGGTGCGGGCCGATAGCGACGAGTTGCTCGACATGCTTGTAAGCCCGCGCGCCGTCAAACCCTGCCGTCGCCTCCGGAGCGGGCGCAGGCGGAAACGACGCCGCCTGCGGGGCGCTTGTTCCCTGCGCGCCATTTCCAGTCGATGAAGAGTGTCCGCAAGCTGCGAGACAAACGAAACAGAGCGCCGCGAAAAGCGCCGCCGGCCGTCTCAAATTGCGCATCTGTCGATTCATTTATCGCGCACCTTGGTTAGCGATCGCAGCCCTTTTGGCTTTGCTGCGGACTACGAGAGCCGCGACGCCGATGCCCAGGAAATACAGCCCTAGCATGGGCGCCATGAAAATGAGCATCGTCAAAGCATCCGGCGTGGGTGTAATGATCGCAGCAATCACCGCGATAATCAGAACCGCGTAGCGCAAATTCTTCCATAGAAATGAAGGTGTAACGATGCCGAACAGCGCCAGAAAGAAAATCAACACTGGCAATTCAAATATGACTCCCAGCCCCAGCAGCACAATTAAAATGAAATCAAAATATTCATTGATGCTGATCAGCGGACGGAACGATCCCTGGAACCCGACCAAGAAATCGAGCATATACGGGAGCATGATGAAGTAGCCGAAAGAAATCCCCGCGATGAACAGAAATACGGAAGAAAAGATAAATGTAGTCACGGCTTTGCGCTCGTGCTTGTAAAGGCCGGGAGCAATAAACAGCCACACCTGGTAAAGGACAACAGGGGCTGCCAGGACTACCCCGATATAAATTCCCAACTCGATGATTAGATTCAGCGCTCCGGTAGGATTGGTGTAGACCAGCCGATCATCGAGATTCTGCTTGCGCAGCGCCGCGCGCATTGGAATATCAATGAAGTCAAAGACTCGCTTCGAGATACTGACGCCGACCATCGCGCCGACGGCAATGGCTAGCGCGGAATTAATGAGCCTCTTGCGCAAATCCACAAGGTGCTCGAAAAACGACATCTTGCCGCCCGGTTCCTGCTCCGGCGCCGATGAGGAGGGGTCAGCCTGCGGTGTTGTCATCAGAAGATTTCTCGTGTGGGAGGCTTACCGCTGTCGGCTGCGTTGCTTGGATCTGTTCGGAACCGGCGTGAGACGGAAGCCCTGCCACATTTTGTGATCCCCCCTGCGGTTCGGCTTGAGGCTCAGCAGGCGATGACACAGCCGTGCCCGGCAACTCCCGCGGCACTGCGCCTTCCGGCGCCGCTGCCGGCGCGGGCATTGGCACAGGAGTCTGTGCCGCCCTCGCGGCTGCCGCAGCTTCCTCTTCACGGATACGCGTTTGCCGTTCGAGCTCCCGCACTTCATCTTCGAGCGCGTAGCGGAAATCGCTGGTCATTTTTCGGAATTCCGCCGTTGCCTTGCCCAGCATGCGCGCAAGTTCCGGCAACTTCTGAGGGCCGAAAATAATCAGGGCCAAGACGAAAAGAACGACGAGGTGTGGCATGCTCAACATGGCCAGTGCACAATGCCTCTTTGGATCGAATGCGGAAAATTTAGAGGCTGGAAGCCGACCCGGAAGACACAAGCCGCTATCAATTCCGGCAGACTATCCTTACGTAATTCAAAACAAATAAGATTGGACGGCTCCCGCCGGAAACTGATGCCTCAATTGGAATCATAGTGGACAGGCAAAGGTGTGTCAATTCAGCCTCTGGGCGAGTGACGAGTCCTATTCCGAATGAAAAATCCGCTGCTCTTTTTCGCTGGCCTTCCACGACTGTTGATCCGCCAGGATCACGGAAGGTTCGGCATGGGGCTCAGGTATGGTCCAATACTTTTTGAGCAACCGGCCCTTCTCTTCTCGTACTACCATTTGAAATCCGTATTTTCCCTAGAACCGAATCGCCCGCGCAGCCTCCGCCCACGTACCGATGCGCACCGGGCCGTTCGCCAGACGCTTCAAATGCGAAAGCAGCTCCGCTCCGACGCCTTGCTTTTGGCTGCCGGTGCGAACGGTGGCATGCTGAAGGCGGGTCACATCCCGCACCTTCTGAATGTCCATCGCTCCGATCAGTATTCGGTTCAACGGGAAGCCCCAAAACACGAAACCCTCATCGATTTCGTGCTTGGGCTTTTCTCGTGTCCTGTAGGGTTCTGCCCAGCAGTCCGCAGGGATGATCCCTTTATATGCCCCCGCGCCGTCGCTGATAGTTGCAAAAATAAGCTCTAAATCGCGATCTTCACAGCGACGGATCATGAAGACTTAACCTCTAAATCAAGTTCGGCTTTCCGTAATTTTGCCACGAGTCAAGTATGCTATAATTCCTGTCTATGTACATGGCGCCGTGCCATGCCGCAAGAAAGCGAGGGCGAAATGCAGGGTGATAGGCGTGGTGCGCTGCTCGTCATAGGTGTGTTGGTTGTATCCGCGGTCCTAGGAGGCATTTACGGACCGTCCGTGCGGGCAACCTCGAGTGACGTAAATAACCTGCAGGATTCGGTCAAGTCCTTCACGCACGTCCTGTCGATCGTCCAAAAAGATTACGCCATCCCTTTGGATACCGATCATGCCATTTATTCCGGCGCTATCCCCGGAATGCTGCGCGTTCTTGACCCGCACTCCAGCTTCTTTGATCCTCGCGCCTATGCCAACCTGCGCGAGGACCAACGCGGAAGGTATTACGGCGTTGGAATGACCATTGTCCCCCGCGATAACTTCACTTACGTGCTTTCTCCCATGCCGGGTTCTCCGGCCTACCGCGCCGGCATTCGACCCGGCGATGTGATCATGGCCGTGGACGGCAAATCGACGGAGGGCCTGAGCAGTTCAGAAGTCGCAGACATGTTGAAGGGGCCCAAGGGCACCGTCGTTCACATTACGATGAAGCGTGTCGGCTACACCGAAAATCTCAGCTTCACCGTGACGCGCGATGAAATTCCAAAACATTCTGTCGACCTTGATTTTGAAGTCAGGCCGGGCATCGGCTACATCAAGCTTTCCGGATTCAATGAGACCACAGACACGGAACTTGCGCTGGCGCTGAAAGATCTGGATGCCACAAAGCTAGACGGCATCATTCTTGACCTGCGCGGAAATCCAGGCGGCCTGCTCAACGAAGCCGTCGCCGTTTCCGACATGTTTCTGGACAAAAACCAGCTCATCGTTTCCCACCACGGGCGCGCTTCGGCCGAGCGGCGCTATTACGCCGTGCGCGGCAATCGCGGCGTGACCATGCCGCTAGTCGTCATTGTGAATGGCGGTTCCGCTTCCGCCTCGGAAATTGTGACGGGCTCGATCCAGGACCACGACCGTGGTCTGGTGGTTGGCGAACAAAGCTTCGGCAAGGGCCTCGTTCAGACGGTATCGGGGCTAAGTGAGAACACCGGCCTGGCTCTAACAACAGCTCGTTACTATACCCCGAGCGGCCGACTGATCCAGCGCGATTACAAAGATATCTCGTTATACGATTATCTCTACAATCACAAGAATCCCGCGCCCACCGAAGTCAAGCTGACCGACAGCGGGCGCCAAGTAACCGGCGGGGGCGGCATCACTCCCGATGTGGTCGTTGCGCCCGGCAAGCTCAATCCCTTTCAGGAATCGCTCCTGCGCCGCGAAGTTTTCTTCGCCTATCAGGGCGGAGTCGGCGGATTCACCACCTACCTGCTCGGATCGAAACCGGAAATCACCAAAGATTTTGTCGTTACCGACAGCGTCATAAAAACGTTCCGCGCTTATCTCGACAAGGAAAAAATCACTTATACCGAGGATGACGTGGCGCAAAACCTCAGTTGGATCAAGCGCGAAATTCGCAAGGAAGCGTTCATCTCAGTCTTCGGTCTGACCGAAGGCGCTAAGGTGGACCTCGAAGACGACGTCCAGCTCCAAAAAGCGATCGAGTCCCTTCCGCAGGCCCGCGCGCTGTACGAAAACGCCCGCAAGATCATTGCGCAACGCACCGCAGGAACCAATGGGGCGCAGCAGCAATAGGGTGCGCCAAGATTCACACCCCTAAATTTTAAGACGAACTGCTTTTGGAATCCTCGCTGCCTCCTCTCGGATGGCTCTTTTCATCTTTCACAAAGTAAAAAGCCCCGCCCGTCAAATAACGAGGGACAAGGCACCCAAAGTTCAACGGAAAAGCTTGGGCCGCCCTAATGCGAAATTTTATCCTCGCGCTGACACCTTCGGGAAGCCGTTGCTTCGTCGCGGTCATAGGAGCGTGAATCCGCTGCGCCCACAAAAAAAATGTGCATCTGGCTGGTTGGGCACATCATCACAGAAATGGGAAGGCAAAAGGGATTGCGCTCGGCACTGGAAACAATCGGCGTCTAGCGGGCCCGAGCTACGCACTGCTCCTGGATGGGTTTCTTGAATGTATGAGTTAGGGGGTCACACCATAATGCCGCAGTCATTTGCGTTCGCGAGTTCTTCGTTTTGGCCCGTCGCGATCGGCTTTTTCGGCCTCGGAACCGGCTACTTCATCTGGGGTGGGCAGGCTTTTTTTGGCTATCCTAAGGCTAGCCCCGAAGTCAATCGGACGATGGGATTATGGGGGTTCTGGATGCCCGGCTTTTGCCAGTTCCTCACCGGCGTATATCTCATTGTAGGTTTAACTTGGTTCAACGTTTTCGGAAACGCCGCGCCGCTTTATATGGCCGGCGTGGCATTTACGGTGTACGGAATTCACTGGTTCGCGATGGCCCACCGCCGGTACGTCGGGTCAAGCGACACGCCAGACGGATGGATGGCGATCGCGTATTTCTTCATTTCGGCCCTTGGAACCTATGTGTTTGGCAAGGCCGGAGATATTCCCGTCATGATTATCTTCATCGGTCTGACGTTGATCTATCTCGCGGAAGTTCCGACGCGGCTGGCGGGGTGGAACGCTGGCTCCCGAATCGTTGCCATGCTCCAATGTTTGACGGGTGTTTGGCTGATGTATTGCACTTGGGCGGTGACTGTCAATCTGGCGCTCGGTTACAAGTTCTGGATCTAGGGCGGGCGACCCGTCCTTTTGCTTTTGCGATTTCCCCCTATTGATTGTGGGCGGCTGGGCCGACCCTTTTGCTCTTAAAGCGTTGCGGTTTTGACTTCTGTTGGCTCCATGGCGCAGAGACTTATTCGCCGCTACAAGCACGGCCATCTGCATTTCATTAAGTTCCCCTGCGATCAACGAATGTCTCCACTGCACTCGGCTCGCTCCGATTTTGGTTTTTATGGCGACGCATGTTTGGTGCGGGCTAGGCTTGGAGCCCGGCAGAATTTGGAATCCTCGCCGCGCCCTGCTAAAATCTCACAAGTTCCGTGGGCGGCTAGCTCAGCTGGGAGAGCGCATCGTTCGCAACGATGAGGCCGGGGGTTCGAATCCCCTGCCGTCCACCATTTCTTTCAACAACTTAGCCCGTTTTCTTAAACTCAAGAATTCGTCCAGTTCGTCCACTTAAAGCCTCAGGAAGGTCGAATCCAAGCCCTATTTTTTCCGCCCACATCAGCCTGTACTCGCGATCCTGTGCCAGCTTCACGTACCGCTCGCTGACGTGCTTCTGAGCGTGCCCCGACCAGAAGTGTTTCAGCGCCTCGGGACATCCCGACGTTTCCAAGTGCGTCAAACGAAAACGCCGAAAGATGTTGAAGCCGCCGTACTCGTGCGCCATGTAATCCAAAATCGGATGCAAGCTGTCCTGCAGGGTGTTCGCCTGTAGGATTTGTGCGCCCGATGATGTGTGGAACAGGAGCCCGGTCTTTCGTTTGCCTACACACTCCCGCAACATCTCCGCAAGCGGCGTGCAAAGGTCTACGTGCCGCTCTCCGTTCTTCGTCTTCAGGTAGGGCTGAATCTTTCCAGCCTTCGCCTTCTGAACGATCGAGAGCGTGCGGAAGTCTTCGGAAATATGCTTGTCCACTTCGAGTCCGAGAGCTTCTCCGACCCGCAGCGGTCCGCATCCGGCGAGGAGCGCGTATAGCATGCGGTACTGGCCGAGCGCGAACGTGAGGATGTCAGAAACTCCTTGGCCCGTCGACGAGGGTTGCCGTTGCTTTTTCACGATCGGCGCGTCGATGAATTCCTCATTCCACTTCCGAGGAAACATCTCTTCGCCGTTCTCGTCGATTGCAGACGCCACAACAGCATTTGTGATGTTCATGTAATCGCGGACCGTAGATGGAGAGAGAGTTGCCGCCACGTGCTCCACAAGTTCTTTGACAGTGAGGTTGTTCACGTCAGCGAGATAGGTCTCGCCGAGGAATGGGTAAATCCACTTTTCAAGCGCCGATTGTCGATGGTCGTTTGTTCGACCCAATTGCGTTTGCAGTGATTGAGAGCGCGCAGCCACGTCTCGTCCTGTTGTTTAAACGTAACGGTTGCGATTGATTCGATAAAGCGTCGTTCGCAGTTGATTCTGGGTTTTCGGAAGGAGTCCGCGCATTTTTTCGGTCAGCGATAGAGCGTGTCGAGCAGACACCAAGAGAAACGACAATGCGGCGAGGAATCGAGCCTGGAATGTCTTTCCAGTAGCGAGCACACGCCGGCAACCTCGCGCCCCACCTTTCCGACCTGCTTCTTCCCTACTGGAACACACTTCCCGCATGATCGGTTCGCCTTTGCCAAAGAGGGGCCTCTCCGGCGCGGCACTGCAGCTGGTTCAGACTGCGTCACACGTGATTGAGTTGAAGCAAAGCGATTTCGATTATCCGAGAAAGATTCCGCTGTCTGCCCCGGTGCGGGGGCTGTGTTTCGAGTTCGATCTGGATAGCGGCTCTCATTTTTCAGCTATGAATTGTGAGTTCCAGAAGCAAGTGGCTTTTTGGCCTCGGGTAGCTTGAAATTTGATTATCCTGTTCTGCCTCGCATTGATGGCAGCGGATGTTACCCTGCCGCCACCACCGGTGCCGCCTATTTGAATGATTCTCTTCCTTCAGGAACCGAAACGGGAGGATAATCACTCCGAATTGCATAATCCAAAGCGAGGAGATAATGATGGAAACCAAGCGAGCCTTGCTTATCGCAGGTGGCGCTCTCGCTGCCATCTTTCTTCAAGCCGCTCCCGCTCGGCCCCAGGCTGAGGCCCAGCCGGCATCAGCATTGAGCGGGCAGGTCACCTCCGCCGAGGAGGGTCCGATGGAAGGTGTGGTGGTCAGCGCGAAGAAGGACGGCTCGACGATCAGTATCAGTGTTGCTACCAACGCCGCGGGCCGCTTTGCTTTCCCAGTCGCGAGACTCGAACCCGGACACTACACATTGAGCGCACGCGCAGCCGGCTATGAGCTGGACGGGGCAATGGCCGTGGATGTCGCCTCAGGCCAAGAAGCCAAGGTTGAGATCAAGCTGAAAAAATCGAAGAACTTGTCCGCCCATCTCACCAATGCCGAATGGTTGATCAGCATTCCGGGCACTGACGAGCAGAAACGTTTCCTGCTCAATTGTACGACCTGCCATACGCTCGAACGCATCATGAAGTCAACGCATGACGCTGACGAATTCATGCAAGTTTTCCGCCGGATGAGCCTCTATTATCCTGGCAGCACTCCCCTAAAGCCGCAGCGGCTGGCTGGCACGGCAAGCCGCGACGTGGAACGTGGCGGTAACGGCAGAAAGACGGCGGAATGGCTCGCCAGCGTCAACCTGAGCGAGGAGCCGACCTGGACTTTCCCTCTTAGAACCCAGCCGCGGCTCACGGGCAAGTCCACGCACGTGATCATCACCGAATACGATTTGCCAAATCGCTTGATTCAGCCGCACGACGTGGTGCTCGATCGCGAGGGCAACGTCTGGTACTCCGATTTCGGTCAGATGTTTCTCGGCAAGATGGACCCGAAGACCGGCAAGGTGACGCAATATCCGATTCCGGTCGTTAAGCCGGGATGGCCGGAAGGCACGCTCGATCTGGAATTCGACACGGACGACAATCCCTGGATTGGCGTGATGTACCAGAGCGCCATCGCGAAGTTCGACAGGAAGACCGAGAAGTTCCAGATGTGGTCCACGCCCAAGGAATGGGACACCGACGCCGGCCAGCTCGGCCATATCGCAATCGAAGGCACTCCTGTCGACAATAAGGTGTGGATCAAGAACTCGGATCAAGGCAACATCTACCGCCTCGATCTGATCTCCAACAAGATGGAGAACCTTGGCAGCTTCAAGGATCCACTGACCGACAAGCGCATCGGGACCTACGGGATCGACTCGGATGCGCAGAATAACGCTTATCTCCTCGATTTTTCGGCCGGTAATATCGTCAGGATCGATGCCAAGACGAAGAATGCGACCGTCTATCGGACTCCGACCCCGGATTCTCGCCCGCGGCGTGGCCGCGTCGATCGTGAAGGCCGGTTGTGGTTTGCCGAATATCAGGGCAACGCGATCGGCATGTTGGATCCCAAGACCGAATACATCACTGAGTGGAAGGTGCCAACGGCGTGGAGCGCTCCGTATGACGCCGTGGCCGACCGCAACGGTGAGGCATGGACAGCGTCCATGCTAACCGACCGTGTGGCACGTCTTGATATCAAGAGCGGCCAGTATACTGAATACATGCTGCCGCGCCCGACCAATATCCGCCGCGTCTATGTTGACGATTCGAAGAATCCTGGCACGCTTTGGATTGGCAGCAACCACGGCGCGTCGATTGTCAAGGTCGAACCGCTCGACTAAAGTTCATTCTGATTTGCGCGTTTGGTTTTGGATGCCTTCGCTATTCTCTGCCAAGACCAGAATGAGTTTACCGTCAAGTTTCCATTCGGCTCCGATAACTGCCAAGTCCGCTTGTCGGAAACTTGCTTTTGCCTCAGACACAGGAAAGGTCCAACGCACTCGTGCCTGCAAAATGCAACTCCCGCATGCTGGCCGCGTCTATTTTGTGGATTGTTGCGACTCAAGTTTGGCTAGGAACCGCTTCGCTGCATCTTCTTGTTGTCGATCAGTGGAGTGTTTCAGGAATTGCTGGAGCTGGGTTATGGCATTAGCGCTGTCACCCTCGCACTCATAGATTTGGGCCAGGAGCAAATAAAAAGTCGGCTCACTGTGATTTACGTCAAGCTCCACGGCCTGCAATGCACTTTTCTTTGCCTCAACGCGATTGTTTATGTGCAGATAGGCCTTCGCACAGTAGTAATAGGCGTACGGATCGCCTTCCGATTTGAGACTCAGGGCCAGTTCCGCCGCGTTTAGCACTTGTTGCCATTCCCGGTTCCGGGCCGAAACTTCTGCAGCGCAAAGATACGCCGGCAAGTATGTCGCATCGATTGCCGCTGCATGAGAACAGGCATCGTGAGCCTCATGCTCCTTATGTTGCTCTTCAAGAATCACCCCTAACTTCACCCATGCTGCCGAATAGTCTTGAAATTTGTCAATCGCGCCGCGCGCGTGCTGCTCGGCTTCTTCGAAATTATTTTTATTGGAGGCGTCGCACGCCTTTTCAAATTCGATCCTTGCGTTCGACGGAACTTTCAACCTCATAACACTCACGGTTGTGGATTGCACCGCCGCTAATTTCCAGGGAAAACACCGGTCCTCATCAGTCGTCGGGTTGGTATTAAATATCGAGTTATGGACGACATTGACTGATGGATTGCCTTCCGCTCCGAAGCCTGGAGTATATCTAGTTCTTTGTGCGCACAGTGGCAAGACCGAAACTGCCATCGCCAAACCGCAGGGTAGCACTTGTTTCCAGCACAAGACTGCAGACAGACTGTAGCGATCTGGTTTCAGTTGGCGGCTACTCCGCTCGGGGGTCATCACTCTCGGACAAGGTCTCCCAGGCGATTTGCGGGTAGCCTTCATATCACGAATGCTAGTCCATTTCTATACGGAATCAAGATGATTCGCCGAATTCGCAGAAGGCAAAAGCCAATGCCCGAGAAGTCTTCGTGCTCTATCGAAAGCGCGCAATCCCACCGTGCTCGCGTATTCGTATTGCCAACTCGCGCTTCCAATACAGCACTAAGACTTCGTCGCAGTCACTTAGACTCGGCGGTCGAGCTCGGCTGTCCGCATCGCAACCCTTTAGGCCACTTCCCGCATCGCTTTCCGGCTATTGCGCAGTCCTGAGAATGGGATGCAGACAGGCTGCCTCGAATTCAAGCCTCCCCCCGACAGGCGACAATCAGTTTTTCGGCGCGCCGCGGATGCCTGCGGGCGCGTTCGGGTCGGGTCTCAGTTCGGGCGGGAATAGGTTGAACAGCGCATTCATCACGGTCACGGCCTTGGCGTGTTCGGCCATTAGCTTATCAGCATCGGGCGTAGTGGAGCTCATGTCCGATACTTTCTGATAGGCTGCGACGGCTGCCTTCAGCCTTGTTTCCACCTTGGCCTTGAAAGCGGCGGGCTCATCTTTTACGGCTGTGCGCACGGCATCGGCGGATTCCGTGTACTCCTTGAACTCTCGCGGTACGCGCGCGAAGTTCTTGGCGGTGATTTGCCTCTTGAAGTCATTGGACACCTGCATAAGAAGCCTGAGTCCAGTCTTCACATCGTCGGGTGACTTCAGTTGGGCAGCCACCGTGGATGCAATAACCAGCCCCAATCCGATCGTCATGAGAGCGGCCGCGATTCTTACAGGTTTCATAATTTTCTCCTTGTTGTTTGTGGAACGCTTACTTCGTGACGTGCAAGATCCCGCGCATGTCCTCGGGATGAGTCGAACACAAAAACGGATAGTCGCCGGGCAAGGGCGCCGTAAACTGTACCATCACGGACTCGCCCTTATCGCACAACGGCGTCGCGGTAATGACTCGCGGATCGTCTCTCGCAACGACGCCGTCGTGGGCCGCGAAGTCCTTGCTTAGCGCCTCCAGTTGATCCGCACTCGTCAGCACCCAATTATGACGCACGGTCACGAGCCGGCCCGCATGCTGGAACGTGAGTCGAACCAGCGCACCGGTCGGACAGATCAGCGTGTCGGGCTTGAATGCGATGAAGTCACCATCTGTTTCGATGTAGAGATCGACAACCTTTTGCGCAGACTTCTGACTGCGGCCACATCCCAAGGGAATCAATAGAGGCGCGAACAACATGAAAAGCAAGCGCCGCCGTACAACAGGTGCATCACTCGGTGGGGGGCCTCCTCGAAATGGCATCGCCGGGATGGTACTGCGGAGAGATATCGGGTGCAAGTGCTTGAGTTTTGGGCAGCGAGAAGCGATTTCGCGGTCCCAGCTCCAGTAAAATTGCGGGTCCGGCCTACCATACATGAAGATAAGCAGGGCTTCTCATCCCATCTGAGAAAACAGGATTCTCACCCTGTGGGAAACCCGCGACTTCCAGATGAAGGGTGGAAAAGTTAGAAAGGCCATCGCGTTTTTCGACGCGCGAGGGTTCGATGAATTCTGGACGCGAGTCCCTTCCGCCCCCTGACGTCAACGGTCACTAATGACCAAAGGAAGTCGATATGAGTCACCAGTATCGACTTCCGGACGGTGAAAAGCATCGACATAAACTATTGCGCTGAGACTTCAGCTCGTTCGCGACGTCGGCGAGTGAATTTGCCCAGAAGAAACTCTTGAGCCACATTAGAGCCGAGGCGCTCAGCTGTACCAAGCGCGAACAGCGAAAACACCAGCCCCGCGCCACGATTTGATTTAGGGAAATAGAGATTCGAAAGTGCACCTGATGCCAAATCGCCGCCCACGCTGGAGTAGTTCGGTTGCCACTTGCCGTTGTCTCCTTTGGCGATGAACGCACTTAGGATCGCATGGCGGAGTCGAGAGCGGGTTGTGCCGGTTCCTTGATAAAAGTAGCGGGGATCTTGATGCAACAAAGACGGGAGGATTGCGCCACCGATCATGATGTCGGTAAAACCGTCAGCCGCCGTCACGCCATATCGCTCCCCAAATCCCCTCGCGCCCTGCGGATAATTGGGGCTACCCACTGCCTGCCTCAAACCAGCGACAAGTCCAACTCCCGCAATCGTGACCGGGTCGTAAGAAATCTTGAAGGCGAGGTCGAATTTCATTTTCGTTGTGAGAGGCGCGGCATTCTCTCCTTCAAAGGAGGTGTAAAAGTTCGGAATGATGCCGAAGATGCGCTGCGATCGTTCGATCTTGAACTGCTCAGTCCGCTCCTCGATAGGGTCATACTTAACCTGCATCGTAGTGTTCTGCGTTGCGATGCGAAGTGAGATGCTTCCAAGGGACTTACCTTGCCCCGGTTCAAGGGTTATCGGCGGCGAGGTCCACTCGGCAAAACCATCCGCGTTTATGACGACGTTATAGGGCATCGCCGGTGTCAAAGCGTCGAACCGGAAAAATCCGTTTTCGGTTGTTAGCACCGTTTTCTGATCGGTCGACTCCGGGCTACGCGTCAGAATGACCGTTGCGCCGACGATGGCATCCCCTTTGACGTCGGTAACCGTACCGGTGATTTGTCCTGACGGGGTTTCTGGCGATTGAACAGCTTGAGCCTGAATGCGCGTGGCCGGCGCCAGCGCCATCGCGACTATTGCGGCTGCACAGATATAAAACCGTGGCATCACGATACCTGCTATTCTCCTTCCGACCAAATCCACTTCATAAAGCTTCCAGAATCGGCTACCTGAATTCGATGACAAGTTGGCCAGATGGATTCATAGCTTTTCGCAAAGAGTTTGTTTTTGTTTCGATTCCTCAAACGCATCGAACGCCGGGCTGCCCCCCTTCGGCCTCAACCATTCCATCCGACAGGCTTCCGGTCGCGCTGAAACTTCAAATTCTTTCATCGAGTTCGTCGGCATTTGGGTCGACTATTTACCCACTCGATCCACTCTCGGATAACTCCGTCGGGCCTGTGCTTTGAAGGCTGAGTCTTACGTTCCACGCTCTATTGTGGTGCGTCGTGCTCCGTAGTTCGCTCCGAAAGCCGTAAGGCGGCCCCAAGTCCTCGGAGACTGGCGATCTTGAAAAAGCCACATTCGGAGAGGCGAACTTGGTCTCGAAAGCACATGGTCATTCGATTGGTAAACTGCTTGGCGAAACGAATGATAAGATTTACGGCCTGCCGTCCATTGCGGTACGTTGCGTTGAAGTGAACGATCAACGGAACCGAACGTATGCGTAACTCATAGTATGAAGTGAGATGGTTTGCTCTTAATCCCAGATTCGTCGTTGAGAGAGGAATCTATGCGAAGACAGCTTGTGCCTTTTCTGGTCCTTGCCTTGTCCGTGCTTGCTATTGTGCCGCTGAGGGCTCAGGAGAAGCCCACCATTGTTGTCCAAGCATTTGCGACGGCTGCCGGAGTTTCCTGGCCGTACGATGCGAGGCAAATGACCGCGCAAACTATTGCCGAACTTCAGCATAAGGACGGAAACACATTTGATGTTAGTTCCGAAGCACCTACGGGCCGTTCGCGAGTGTACACGTTGAATGGTGAAGTGCTGGAGTGGAATCCCGGCAACCGCGCCAAGCGTATGATGATCGGTTATGGTTCTGGCCGCGAGACCGCCAAGATTCATTATTGGCTTAGCGATCAAACAGGAAAGAAAGTGTTTGAGCACGAAGATATCATTCGCGCCGAGTTTTGGGGTAACGAATACGCCGGATCAGTGGGCCAACTCGCCCATCCCTTCGCTGACAAGATTGCCACCCGGCTAAAGGAGGCCAAACTGTAGGGAAAGGGGCGTGCGTTCGGTGTCCTATTCGCTTTGAGTGATTGAAGGCGACAAAAAGGCACATTCCGAGAAGAATTAATCAGGCGCCGGCCTCAGGTTCACGCATCGTTGAACTATCTATACAGCACAATTTGCGACCGTAGAAAATCTTGCCTTGATTCTTGGGAGCAATAGGACTTGCGCCTCGAGATCGGAGTCAGTTCGCATCCATGGGTGCAGCCGTGCCGTCCGACCATTTGAGCACCGGGATCATGAACACGGTCAAAGGTTCCGGAGCACCTTGAAATTGCGGGCTCAGCATAACAGGAGACCCAGGCAGATCTGCTCCCCATGCCAAACCGTCTGTTTGAGGAACGTAAAACATCAGATGCGGAACCCAGTGCTTGCCGAGGTCGCTAAGGTACCCTTGCTTCGACATCATGTAGCACATCCCGCCAGGCTCCAAGGCCGGCAGCTCTTTCCTGTCGAATGCCTTGATACCGTCGATGATCTGAGCTTTAGACAATCCGGCCAACACCAACTCTGTTCTCTTGAAAGTGAGTGGCAGGATAGTTCGTGCGGCCGGCGGATTGAAGCAGATCGGACCTCTCAGTTTGGGATTCCAAAACTCCGGGGCGTTGAATGGGGACATCCATGATCGTTCCACGACGCACACGAAACCGTTCTTACCTTTGACTGCGGTTTCGTAGCCGTGTCTTCCGAGCACCCAAACCTCGGCATCGCGTGATATTGCCTCGGGCGCCGCGCTGCGTGCCATGGCAATCTCGGCATTTCGATCCTCCATGAGATACTGATCATAGGGAGCCCTGCTCGGATACGGCATTTTGGCCTCTTGCGCATGCGCTTGCCACAAAGCGCCCAGAACGATAACCAGGGCGAGCGTTCGCAGTGCGATTATCTCACCCGCCTTTTTGTTCATAGGTCCCTCCTGAGGTATAGATTCTGAATCGAGTTTGTACCGATTTGTATTTCACGCCTTTC
>Ga0207007_1078_pt3 | contig 23263 bp, 24 predicted proteins | sample Alteio_BWMinCont_85_FD_153487 | JGI IMG/M metagenome (GOLD analysis project Ga0207007, IMG submission 153487) | Enriched cells from forest soil in Barre Woods Harvard Forest LTER site, Petersham, Massachusetts, United States -... | ecosystem: Environmental > Terrestrial > Soil > Temperate forest >...
GTATTTGGCGACGGCGTCATCCTCCACCTGCACGGCGGGGCGAAAGCGGTAATCGAGATAACTGGTGAGATAAATCTGCCGCATGACCATGCGGCGCAAACTTTCCGGCGTCAGACCCAAATTCATGAGCCGCTGGGCATAGGCCTCGGGGGCGGTGAAGTTCCCTTGAATTTGCTGGAGTTGGCGATCGACTTCGGCGGCGGTAGGCGGGGGGAATTGCGCCGCCTGGGCTTCGTTGTTGATGGTCCACTGCTCGATCAATTCGGTGATCAGGCGCGCGTCCGGCTCGGCACTACCGTCCAGGAGCTGCTGGTACGCCGCGAGTTCGCGCACTTCGCTGAGGGTGATGATGTCGTCCTCGATACGCACGACGATGCGGTCCACCACCTGCCCTTGCGGAAGCATTGCCGCAGATTTCGGCGCAGCAGACTGCGATGTACCGGTCGACGCGCCAGCGGCAAGCGGCCAGCAGAGCAAGGCGATAGTGAGCGCGCGGCGCATCAGAACGAAGGCCCCAAATTCACGAAGAATTGAAATGCCGGGAGCCGCGAAAGCTTCAGTCCGGGCGCGCCGCCGGGGAGCGTGGTGCCGTCGGGCACCAAAAAATGCGCGGGGTTGAGCTGATAGGCCAGGTCAATGCTGATGGGGCCCACAGGGGTGCGGTAGCGGAACTCGAATCCGACAGTGTGGGAGAAATAACTCATGTTGTTGCCGCAGTTGGCCAGGCATACATTGGATTGTGCCGGGCTGAACACCGGGTTAGGTGGCGCCAGGCGGAATGAAACCTGTTGGAAGGTCCCAAAAATGTTGCCGCCATCATAGAAAATCGCACCGCCGACGCGATTGCCGAGATACGGCAGCCGCATGGGGAATTGCAACTGCTGATTGAACATCAGCATTCCCAGACCGCCAATGGGAAAGCCGGTGAGAGGGTCGCGCGGGCCGGCCTGGTTCAGTCCGAAACCGCGCAGCGTCGTGCCACCGCCGGCGAAGAATCGCTCCGGCAGCGGAATGTCGGTGGAGGCGGTCTGGCCCATGGGCGATTCGATTCCCATGCGCAAGGATCTGGCAAAGACCAGCCGCTTGCCGATCGGCGTGTAGGTCGAATTCTGCAAGAAAGCGCGGGTGAAGCTGGCGCTTGAACCGATGGCGCGCAAAGCCACGCCGACGTCGACGGTGTTGAAGCTGCCGCGGGCGGCTTCGGAGGGACTATCGCGACGGTCGCGAACCCAGGTGCCTCCCAGCAACGAAACTCGCGTCGGCTGGCTGTACAGCGGTATTTCCTGCGGGCTGATGCGCAGGTCACCCGCGAGGACGTGGCGGTAGGCGTAGCGGACCAGCAGGGAACTGCTGAGGGAGAGGCGGTCGGTGAGCCCCACGGAGCCTTCGGTACGCGTGGAGGTGAAGGTGGAGACGTCGCGGGACTTTTCGTAAAAGCCGCTCAATTGCAGACTGAGGCTGGGGTGGCCGAAATAGTTCGGCGAGGTGTAGCTGAGTAGAGCGCGTCCTTGCAAGGTGCTGGCGCGAACTTTGAGGGACAAGGTGTCGGCCCGGCCGGTCAGATTGAGCTTGGTGAATTCAAAAGTGCCGCGCGGGCTGAATTGGAACGGGGTCGCGGTAGGTCCGGCGGTCGAACTGCCCAGCCGCTGGGCCTCGAAACCCAAACCATATCCGATGGTATAGCGGCGCGCCTCTTCCACCAGGACTCCGACGGTTTTGTTGGGATCGGTGCCGTTGGGATTTTGCGGGGCGATGGAGACGCGGTTGAAAATTCCCAGGTTGTAGAGGCGGCGCTGCGATTCGACCGCGGCGCCTTCGCTGAGCGGCTGGCCTTGCTGGAGTTGAATCTCGCGGCTGATCACGCGGGGGCGGGTGTGGTCGGATCCGCTGACGAGCAGGCGAGAGACGCGGAACTGCGTGCCTTCGTCGATGTGGTAGGCAAGCTCCACGCGCGGACCTTCGCCGGCCGGATCGGCGGCCGGCTCGGTGGTGGCTTGGAAACGAGCTTCCGGGAATCCCTGGTCGTAATAGAGGGCCAGGATGTTGTCGCGATCTCCCGCCACGTTGAAGTCGGAAAACGGCTGGCCCGGAGTTGAGCCGATCACGGCGGTGAGAGTTTCGGTGCTGATGGCGCTGTTGCCCGATATCTGCAGCGCGCCCACGCGAGTCTGCGAGCCTTCCGCGATCTTGAACTGTACGAAGAGACTTTCGTGATTGCCGCGATAGTTGTCGGCCACCTCATCGGTCACGCTTACCTGCAGAAAACCATTGGCCTGATACAACGCCGCCAGCGATGCCACGTCGGCGCTGAGCAGAGCGGAGCTGAAGTGTCCCCGGGAGGCAAAGGCGGCGGCTTGGATTTGCAGGCGGCTGCGCAGCAGTTCATCGCCGAAGTAATGATTGCCGGCAAACGCAAACCCCACCAAGCGATGCCGGGCGCCACGCTCCACAGAAAAAGTGATGGTCTGCGAGCCGGACAACGCCGCCGGCCCTTGTCCCGCAGCGGCCGGGTTGGCCGGTTGCGAGGAGGTGGTGTAGTTCACGTCCGCATCGAAATAGCCTTCACTTTGCAGGTAGTCGCGGAGATTGCGGCGTCCCTCCTGGAGCAGGTCCTCGTCTACCGCGCCCTCCTGATAGATCGGCAACAGTTTATGCAGGGTGCCGGAGGAAACCTTATCGCCTTCGATGCGGACGCGCACTTCCAGTCCTGCGGAGAGACCTATGTGCAGCGGGACGGTGTTGGTTTTCGGTTCGTAGGAGCCGCGCTCGAGGGTCACACGCGCTCCGAGGTAGTTGCGGCCCACCAGCCACTTGCGCACTCGATCGGCGCCGTTGCCAAGGCGTTGCGAGGTGATCTGCGCGCGCGGCTTGAGCTTCAACCGGCCGCGCAGTTGCGCTTCGGGGAAGGGAGTATCGTTGGTCAACGAGACGGCGCCGATGGTCGCGCGCGGGCCTGGCTCCACATTCACGGTGATATCCATCTGTTGAGTTTCTTCGTTGGGCGACAAAACGTAAGTAAGTTTGGCCTGGTAGAAGCCTTCGTCCTGGAGAGCCTGTTGCAGGCGGGCCAGCGCGGCGGGCATGTCGGACTCGCGGACCACATCGCCAAATCCAAGACGCAGTGCGGATACGGCAGCGGCGTCGCTGGGCGGTTCCCGCAGCCCGAAAACCTGGACCTGGTTGACGTAAAAGTTGCGGCGCACAACGAAATCCAGCCGCAACCCCCCATCGACAGGCGCCGCCTCCGCCAACACATCGGCATATTGGCCGCTGCGAAAGAGTTGGCGCAGGCTCAGGCGTTCGGCATCGAGCGCAAATGGCTGGCCGGAGCGCAGGGGCAGGCCGGCGGGATTGTCTTCAAGGACCTCGCCCTTGTCGCTGACCACGCGGACGGCGACAACCTGGCGGCCTTGCAGTTGCGCCAGCGGCACGGATTGGGCGCACGCCGCCCCTACGGCAAGCCCTAAGGCAAGGGAGAGGAGCAAGCCAGTCATGCGGCTCAGGTGTAGAGCCTGGGAACCAAGGAGCATCGTCACTCACAGTGAAAGAAGAAGGTTAGCATAGCCGAGTTGCACGCCGCAGCGTCATGCGCGGCAGTTGCGCCGTGTGGTACGGTAGGCGCCAATCGGCGCTATCATTCCATAAGATGCGGGCAAGGCGGCCAGCGGGCGGAGAGCGAAGCCAGAAAATCAATGGACGCGCAGCGGCGTGAACGATATTCCCGGCAGATTCTGTTCGCCGAAATCGGCGAGCAAGGCCAGGAACGATTGTGCGCATCCTCGGCCGTGGTGGTCGGTTGCGGCGCGCTGGGCAGCGCTCTGGCCAATCTGCTGGTGCGCGCCGGCGTCGGAAGGCTGCGCATCGTCGACCGGGACTTTGTCGAGCCATCCAACCTGCAACGGCAAACTCTTTTCGAGGAGGCCGACGCGTGCGAGGCGCTGCCCAAAGCGATCGCCGCGCAACGGCGGCTGGGGGCCATCAACTCCGACGTGCAGGTCGAAGGCGTGGTGGCCGACCTCGGCCCTGCCAATATCGATGAGTTGTTGGGCGGCTTTCCGCTGGTGCTCGATGGCACCGACAATTTTGAGACGCGACTCCTGGTGAACGACTACGCCGTGAGCCGATCGGTGCCGTGGATCTATGCCGCGGTGGTCGGAAGCTACGGGCTGACCATGGCCATTCGCCCGGGCGAGACCGCATGCCTTGCTTGCCTGGCGGAATCGGGCGGGGCTGCGGGGGACGTCGGCGTGGACGTGGCTGGCGCGCCGGGCGCCGAGGCGACTTGCGACACCGTGGGCGTGCTGGGGGCCGCAGCCGGAGTTATTGCCTCGATCGAAGCCGCCAGCGCCCTCAAGCTTCTGCTGGGGAAATCTTGCGCCGCGGATGGCAGGTTGGTTTCCTACGACGTTTGGACGGGGAGGTTTCAGGCCATTGGCACACGGCGGGACGCCGGTTGCCGCGCTTGCGGCCAGCGTAAGTTTCCGTACCTGGAGGGCCAAGCGCAGGCGCATCTGACGATGTGCGGGCGGGATTCGGTGCAGATCCACGAACGGCGCAGGAGTTTGGATTTGGCCGCTCTGGGCCAGCGGCTGAGCGTTGCGGGCAGCGAAGTTCGTCACAACGAATTCCTGCTGCGCTTTCGCGTGGCGCCCTATGAAATTACGGTGTTTGCCGACGGCCGCGCCATCATCAAAGGCACGCGCGACGCAGCGATGGCGCGCTCGCTTTACGCACGTTACGTCGGCTCGTGAAGCGATATCCCCCGGAGTTGATCCAACCGGCGCGCGCAACGCAGCAAATCACAGCAAATCAGAAGAGTGTTCAGTGGCTGCCGGTGCGGCCAATCGGCTGGCGCAGGGCCGCGCGATCGAGGTTTTCACGCAGATTCATTAAGGTGAGAAAGGTATTGAGCACGCGCGCTTTCAATTCATCGGGAAGATGCAAGCCGCTGGTGGCGGTGCGGGCCAGCAATTCGCCGCGCTCAGCGATGAAGCGGATGATCTCCGCCTGCCGTTCATGAGGCGCGCGGCCCAGCACCGTTTCCCGACGCATCTCGGCGCAGGACTGCTCGATAGCCAGCGTTAGATGGAGGACACAGATGCGCTCGGATTCCAGTGCCGCCGGCACCATGGCTTTACATCCGGGCGCATTGCAGATTGTGGACATCCAGTCGCATGAACCTCGATTCTGCGATTCTTGCACCGGCACCCGGGAAAATCCAGTGGCGGCGCGAGCGCGAATATCGCATGCGCCACTGCCCGTTCAAAGAGCCCGCGGGCTACATTGTGGGCATCTTTGTTCCGGTACCGCAGGACGGCAATTTTCCCTAGAAGTGCATCATAATTCCCAGCAATGCAGGAATGGAAGTGGGGACAGCTGGGGGCAGACCGCAACCAGCAGAAAACGAGCGAATTGCGCGTTGTTCAAGTCTGGGGCATGTGGTATCACAGTTGCAGGTACTTATAGCGCAAGAAACCGGTTCCCCGCCCGGTAGCTTGTCGGCTAGGCAAATGTGATTGGGGGGCTTTATTCTATGAAGTACAGAGCTATCGGAACAGTAGTAGTAGTTCTAGTAGTTTTTTTGATACTAAGCGCCTCGCCAGCCTGGGCTGACAGTCTCACGGCGATCACGAGCGCAACCGGTTTGGGCTCTTATGCCGCAAGTAACTTGGCTGACTTGGGCCCTGCCGGAGCAGACCCCAGCTCGCCTGATTTTATCGCTTCCGGCAGTTCCATCGGAGTTTCCGGCATTCCTGGCTTGAAACTAACTTTTGCAAATGGCACTGGTCTTGGATTCACGCCTGGATTTCAGCGGTGGGATGAAGTTGATCCTAGCGGACTGCCGCCAGTTCTTGCCAACTTTTCCTTAGGAACCCCATTGCTCTACAACAATAATAATCAACTAAATTCTTTTGTGGACTTCGGGCTGGTGACGATCGCAATGAGTAGTCCGCAGCGAGGAATCGGGTTTCAGATCGCGACGGCTTCGTTTGGCGGTTTCGCGGCGGAGTTGTGCGCCTATAATTCGTCAAACCAGCTTCTGCAACCTTGTTCCGATTTTACCGGGTTAACCAGCACTGATGTTCCCGATGGCAGCGCGCCTTTTGTCGGACTCTTTGACAACACAGGAGCGAATATCGACCATATTACTGTGGGAACGGTGCTTGATGTCCCCGTTTCCTTCGACGGCCCCAACGACTTTTCCTTCAGTTCGCCGCTGATTACCACGCCTGAGCCGGGAACTCTCCTTTCTCTCGCTGCCGGGTTGGTGGGATTGTTGGCCTTTGGGTTTCGCAAGAAGTCGTTTCGATTGGCCAACTGACGGGGCGGCAACCTATTTTTGGCGGGGCGGCGAAAGCATTTCGCCGCTCTTTTTTTTGCACAGCCAGGTTGGCTCGGAGAAATTTTTGTACGCTTTGGCCGCCGATGGGGATCCGGCCGCGAGTACCGCGGGGCAACGGGGTGTGCTAGACTGGCCAGGCAAACGCAGGGGCGCGGCCTTGCGAAGGTCTCTCAAGGCCGCCGCGGGGCAATTTTCGACAAAATTCAAAACGAGGTAAGGGCATGTCTGGGCATTCCAAGTGGGCCACGATCAAACATAAGAAGGCGGCGACCGACGCCAAGCGCGGAGCGGCCTTCACAAAAATCATCCGCGAAATAACCATTTCCGCTCGGACGGGCGGGGGCGATCCCGTCTCGAATCCGCGCCTGCGCACCGCCATCGCAGCGGCCAAAAACGAAAACATGCCCAACGATAACATCGAGCGCGCCATCCAGCGCGGCACGGGCCAGCTCGAAGGCGAACAGTTCGAGGAAGCGAACTTCGAGGGATACGGCCCGGGCGGCGTGGGCATGTTGATCAATGTGGTGACCACAAATCGCAACCGCGTGGTCAGCGAAATCCGCTTTATGATGAGCCGCCATGGAGGCAACCTGGCCGAGGCCGGAGCGGTGGGATGGATGTTCAGCCGCAAGGGACAGATCATCGTACCCAAAGAGCTGGCAGGTGAAGACAAGCTTCTTTCCATTGTGCTCGACGCCGGCGCGGAAGATTTGCGCGATGACGGTTCGGTGTGGGAGATTCTCACGCCGCCCGAGGCGTTTGAGCCCGTCCGCGATGCGCTGACCAACGCCGGAATCGCCCCCGCGTCGGCGGAAGTCGCCTGGGTACCGCAAAATTACGTCAAGCTGACCGGCTCGCAGGCGCAACAGATGTTGAAGCTGGTCGAGGTGCTCGAAGAACACGACGACATTCAGCACGTTTACGCCAACTTCGACATCGACGAAAAGGAAATGGCGTTGATGTCCGCGGAGTAGCGCCGCTCCGGCTTAGATTAAGCGTAGGTGCAGCGAGGGTGCTCCGCCCGTGCGCTTTTTCGCCTTCACGACCAAGAAAACGCTGGCCGATGGTTTTTTCCCGCCGTACACTTTTGCCGTGCCCGATTTCTCCGCCCCCAAGCGCGGGACCCTTTGCGTGCTAGGTATTGATCCGGCCGCTGCCGGGCCCACCGGCTACGGTGTGATCGAAAGCGACGGCCGGCGCTGCCGGGTGCTGCGTTTCGGGGCGTTGCGTCCGATGTCTGCCGCCCGGCGCGGCGAGCGCGGTTCGGCCGCTCTGCGGCTTCGGGAAGTCCACACGCTGGTGGCCGACCTGATCAAGGAATTCAGTCCCGATGGGCTGGCGATCGAATCGGTTTTTGCGGCCATCAACATGAAAACGGCGCTGCGCCTGGCGGAAGTGCGCGGCGTAGTGCTGTTGGCGGCGGTCCAGGCGGGAATTCCCAGCTTCGATTATTCTCCGCGAGAGATAAAAGCCTCCGTGGCCGGCTATGGCCAGGCCGGCAAGCAGCAGGTGCAGCAGATGGTTCGCGCGCTGCTGGGAATGAGCGAGACGCCGGAGCCCGAGGATGCCGCCGACGCGCTGGCCGTGGCACTCTGCCACATGCAGATGGCGGAGTCGCAGGCGCGGTTTGCGGCCGGCACGGCGCGCGCCGCGTCTCTGGCCGGCGTTTCCAAAACGGCGCGGCGTCACAACCGAATCCGACCGCCGCGCATCTCTTCCCTGAGATGAGCAGGAATACCATCCGGACGGCCTGCGGGATCCTGTGCCTTGCCGGACTGACGGTGCTGGGGCCGGGCCGGCTGCGGGGCGCCGACTCCGCCACGATTACTTTCCGGCGGGTGTTTCAAGGCAGCTCGCCGGAATTCATCGAGATCAAGGTGAGCGAAGCGGGCGCCGCCACCTATGACATTCGCCAGATGAGTGAAGATAGCGATCCGCAAAAGTTCGATGTGGGCCCGGCAGTGCGCTCCAAGATTTTTCAGCTGGCCATGGAACTGCACAATTTTGAGGGCGCCGATCTTGACGTCCACCGGCGCATCGCCTATTTGGGCGAGAAGACGTTTCGCTATGAAAAAGGCAGCGAAGTTCACGAAACGAAATTCAATTACACCATCGATCACACCGCGAGCCAGTTGCTGGTGGTTTTCGACGGCCTGTCGCAGCAGCAGCAAGACTTGGTCAATCTCGAACAGAGGCTCAAGTACGACCGGCTGGGAGTGAACGACGCGCTGCGGCAATTCGAGGACGACCTGGGCCGGCGCACGCTGCCGGAGCCGGAGCGGCTCCTGGGTGTTCTCGATCGCGTTGCCGCCGATGCCCGTGTGGTCGACGTAGCCCGCCAGCGCGCCCGTGCCCTTGCCGAAAGAATCCGCGCTTCCCAAGGCGGCAGTACTCCTTAGCCGGCCCGAAGCTGGAACAGCCCGAAGCAGGAGCGGTGTGAGTGGCAGGGCACGGCCCGGTGACTGCTTCAGCCATCGTCAGGAGATGATGCCGCAACCTTAGCCGTCCCTTTTTCATCTATATAAGTAGGAAACCGGTTCCGGCCGGTGAACCATGAAAGAGTCAAAACCATGGGGATCGAGCAGCTACCTACGGCTGAGTCTTCTGTTGATGTTCGTCGCGCCGTTTTTTATTTCTTCTTCCACGATTCACGCGCAGGAGAATAATCCACCGCGTGACGTGCGCCTGGGGTTGATCCAAGGCGACGTCCAGGTACGACTTCCCGGAGAACAAATCTGGAAGAAGGCCACGGCCAATTCTGAGCTGCAGCAAGGTTTGAGCCTGAAGACGGGGATCGGACTTGCGGAGATCGAATTTGAAAATGGCGCCACCGGTTATGCCGGCGACAATTCGGCACTGGATTTCACGGAGCTCTCATCTTCCGCGGCCGGCCGCGTAACGCGCGTAACGGTGACGCAAGGTGTGGGCCGTTTTTATGCCAATACGCGCGGTGCGGACACCTTCGTGGTGCTGGCTTCCGATATGGCCGTATCGCCGCAAGAGCTTGGAGATTTCCGCATGGAGGTCAGCGCAAACGGCACGATTGTGAGAGTGCTGGAGGGCGATGTTTTGGTCACCGGCGGGAATGCGAACTGGACTCTGCGCAAGGGGCAGACATGGTCGATGGCGCCGGGAGCACTGGAGGCCAAGATCACCGAGGCGCCTATTCTCAATGGACTCGGGTACTGGCCAGCGCTGTGGATGATGCCTCCGGCGACGTCGTCTTGGCTGAAAACCCCGCCTTACCAAGTACCCATTCCGTTGGCAGCGCCTCCCGCGGCCACCGGTCCCTATGTTCCATACGGCCTGCAAACTCCGCGAATTCCCATGGCGCGGCCGTATCCTCATTTTCCCGAAGGGCCGCCGCCTTTTCCCGAGCGGCCGCCGCGGTTTCCCCAGTAGGGTTCACTCCACGATGACGCCAGCGTAGCCGACCACTTCGTTGTGGTCGCCGTTGACGTCCCCGGAAGTGGCATAGTGGATTAGCTCGGCGCGGGTCGCGCCAAGACGCCGCGCCGCGGTGAGCACGCTGACCGCCGGTCCGACTCCGCACATGGAGACGCCTTCCTTGCGCACGGCTTCCAGCAGTCCGCGGGGGTCGAGAGCCACAATGCGATCGAGGGCCTTGCGGTCTTTGATCCGCGTGACGGCGTCGGATTCGTAGTGGTTCATATCCGAACTGGCGATCATCAAGACCGCCTCAGTTTGAGCGCTCAAGACTTCGGCGATGGCGCGGCCCAGCGTTTCGAGCTCGGTAAAATCCACCGTCCCCAGAGCAATCGGAACGAAGCGAAAATCTCCCATGAGGTGCTGCAGAAAGGGCAACTGAACTTCGAGCGCGTGCTCCCGGCTGTGCGCCACGGAGTCCTCGGCGAGCGACGGGCAAGCGCGCTTCAGTTGCGCGGCCAGTTCGGTGTCGATCTCGGCGCGCCCCAGCGGCGTCTGCCACGCGCCCTCGGAAAGAATGGCCTGCGCCTGGCCCCTCGGGTAATGGCGCGGGCCCAACATCAAGATGCGGCGCGGCAACGCGATGCGCGCGTAGACCGCTCCGGCCACGTGCCCGGAGAAACGATATCCGGCGTGAGGCACCAAGCAGGCCATAGCGCGGCGGGGCGGCTCGGCTTTTTCCGGCGTGCTTTCCGTGACGCAGAAAGAAGCGACTTGTTGCGCCAGTTCCCCGGCGTCATCCGGATAGAACCGACCGGCAACCGCTGGTTGGCGAAGCATGGTTTGCAATCAGAGAGATCTGGAGGGCTTGCCCTTGATGCGCAGGGCCACGTCGCTGCCGGCGTCGGAGGTGATGGTGACTTTGTCGCCGTACTGGTAGCCGCCCTGAGCGAGGATCTGCTCCATTTTGGCTTGGAGGTTGGGGGAATAGGTGAACGTGCGAATCGATTTTTCGTCGTTGCGGCTGCGCACGGTGATGGATTGCACGTTTGAAGAGAGCACTAGGCCGGAGAAGGTAACCGGCTTGGGAGGCTTGGCCGACTTGATGGAGATGGGCTTGGAGGTGTCGACGCTCTGCGCGCAGGAAGGAGAAGGCGCAACGGCCGCAAGCATCGCAAGTAAGATCAGCAATGTCCAGCCGCGGGGTCGCTTCATGGCTTGCATTATTCCTTTTGATCCTCGAGCGAAATCTTCAGGGACTTCAGGAAGCGCAGATCTTGCGGGGTGACCTCGAACTTCGAGGGGTTTGGCTCGTCGTCGAGCACTTCCTGATCCACCTGGATGTGCAAAGATTTCAGAAAACGCTGGTCGTTGGGAGTAATGGCCACCGGCTGAGATTCGCGGCGGGCCAGGCCAATGGTGGCATCGAGCTTGAGGACGATATCAAAGCCGGCGGCGCGAACACCGGCGATGGCTTCGGTAATGCGATCGGATTCCGATACCGTGTCGTTGATGGCGCGCCCCAGTTCGCGGAGCATGCGCTTGAGATTGTCGTCTAGTTGCACGGGATGGCCCTCCTTCAGCCCGCAAAAACATTCTAGATGGCGGCGAGCGCGGAGACAAGCCTCGGTGTCTAGTGTGTCGCTTCGTTTGGTACCCCCTCCCCACGGTCTAGGTACCCCTAACTTGTCGTACCACTATGGAAGTACGGGAGGTTCATTGTCCATGACATGGGGGTCTAGTAGTAATGGTGCCTATGGAAGGGCAACAGATCGGCACCAACGGGAAGTGGGCGCTTTACATGGCCTTATGGACACCAACGCTTGGTGTGGGAAGAAATGTTACATACTGGGTGGCAGGGAATTCCACGGCATCGTTTGAAGTCGACATTAACTCCTGTAATCTCAAGCGCTTAGTCGCGTAAAAAGGGTGGCACTATGAATGCTATAAGGTTGTTGGAATTTGAGGAACGAACGATGAGCCTCTTTCAAGATTTCCGTGGGTCAGGGATGGCTGGACGTTCCGCCGCTCGGCGTGCGGGCACGAAGCAGAGGCAACTCGGCTTTTCGATTCTCGAGCTGACGGTCGTCGTCAGCATCATGGTCACTGTCCTAGCTGTAGCAGTTCCCTCCGCAACGAGCATTACGCGAAATTACCGAATTGCAGGCGATGCACGGGTCACTTCCGCGGAGCTTAATCTAGCACGTATGCGCGCGGCCGCCGATTTTACCCATGCACGCGTATACATGAACCTCAGCGCCAATACTTTCCACTTGGAGATATGGAACAAGACGAGCGCGTGCTGGCAGACCGACGGGGACACCAACGCTTGCACTGTAGCAGGCAGCCCTGTGATTTCCCTTGGCGTAAGTGACACCTTCGGATTCGGTACGCTAACAACGGGACCCACAGCGGCGACGAGTACGATCGCTCAGGCACCGGCTTGCACTGTGGGAGTCGCAGGCGCGGCCCCTGGTTCCACCATCGCCAACACCGCATGTATCGAATTTAATTCGCGCGGCTATCCGGTGAAAAGTACCAATGCAATCGTCGCGAACGACGCGATCTACATGATGAATAGTAACCAGAACCTTTATGCTGGCGTCGCGGTATCCATCTCCGGGCAGCCGACGGCGTATAGCTACAAGGGGTCGTCGACGTGGGCCCAATTCTAAAATTCTGGAGCTTGGAACAATGGCTGGAGAACTCCTAAGCACAATGGGAATCAAACCTGGGAAGCGCCGCCGAGGGAATCATGCGCGATCGGATCGCGGCGTAACTTTGATCGAGACCATGATGGCCGGCTTGATTCTGATTATCGTGGTCGTAGGACTGCTGCCTGTCTTCGTCCTGGGTTTCCAAACGACGGAGCAGCAAGGGGACGTCGCGACTCGGACCACCGAGTACGCGCAGGACAAAATCGAATCGCTGGTCACACTGAGCTTCACCGACGCCGCAACGAATACGACGGTTTATCCCCCGGCTACCAGCGGGGGCACCGGGCTGGGCGGCGTGATGGCCGCCAGTGCGACGGTTGGGGCGGTTCCGCCCACCGCGCCAGCAGCGGGTTATGTCGATTATCTCGATGCCAACGGCAACCTGTTATTGAATTCCACGGGAGCGTATTACCGCCGCCAGTGGAGCATTTCGACCGACTCCACGGCCACGCTGAAGACCATCACCGCAGTCGTCACTTTCTTGCAAGTGGCGGGAATAAAGGGTCTTGCTCCCTCCACAACATTGGTTTGCATCAAGTCGAGCGGATTGTAGGCAGTCCGTGAAAGGCGTCAATATGTTTACTTATTCCGAGAAGCGAACAGAATGTTGCGGACGCGATCCATGGGCGCTTGCGCGGCCGCGTCCCGCTGCGCATAAGGAGCCGATCGGAAGCCCGGAAAGGCGCCATGGTTTGCGCCCCTCCCCTGCAACCTGCGGGGGGTTCACGCTGATCGAACTGCTGGTGAGTATGGCCGTGCTGGGGGTGATTTTGGGTGGGGTTGTTTCGGCCATATCATCGAGTGCACAAACCTATATCCGAACCGAAATCAAGTCCGACATGTATGAAAACGTGCGGGGCGTCGCGGAGCTGATGGCGCAAGAAATCGGACAGGCCGGCCTGGTGAGTTTGCCCGCGTCAACGCTCAGCGCGGCGGTGGCTGCCGGTTCACAAACTGTCACCGTTTCCTCGACCACATCGATGTTCGTGAACGAACAGGTGTTGGTGGACACGGGCGGCAATGAAGAATTGGTGAAGCTCACCGCCGTTACCGGGACCTCGATCACTGCCGTCTTCAGCAAGGCACACGCCAGTGGCGTCCCCCTTAATGCTTTGGGCGCTTTCCCCAATGGCGTCGTGCCTCCGGGGTCGACCGACGGCTCGACCGCCAACGTGCTGAACCTTTTTGGGGACATCAACGGCGACGGTTCGCTGGTCTATGTGCGTTATACCTGTACGCCCGGGACGGCGGCCGCGCCCGGAACCCTGACGCGGTCGGTGACCACCATCACCCCAGGCGTCAGCGCGATCAGTGCGAGTCAGACCTTGCTATCGACCATCGTGGGCGGTGTCGGTGCGGTCTGTTTCCAATACACGCAGGTGGCCGCTGCCAACTTTACTCCACTACCGCCTTCGACCGTCAATAGCTTTGTCACCAACGTCGGATTCACGCTGAGTGTGCAAGCGACGAAGCCTGACCCCCAGACGGGTGTGTACCCGCAGATGACTAAGTCTTTTCTTAATTTGGCGCCGCGCAATGTTTTGGCGGGTTTGGAGCTGGGCAATGCCACTCCCGGTATTACGAGTCGCCTTCAGGCAACGCCCGCGAACGTGGTGGCTTATTAAATGCCGCTGGGGCGAACCCCAAACGGCAGGAGGAAATCGAGTCATGGATAAGCAAACGACTTACAAGGCATCGGAGCGGGGCGTCGCCATGATCTTCGCGTTGCTCTCGATCCTGGTGCTCAGCGTCCTTGCTATCGGCATCATGACTACTTCCCAGGCGCAGAATTGGACCGCTTTTAATTACCGGTTGACCTCACAAGCGCGTTACGCGGCCGAGACCGGGGTGCAAGAAACAATGAACTGGCTTTCGAACAACTATACAATCCCCACGGTTTTCACCCCGTACACCATGACCACGAACCCCGTGCAGTGTGCGTCGGGTTGTACCGTCGGTAGCGCCGTGGTGCTCTCGGCGGTGAGCGGAGTGAGCTCGAATTATCCCACCGCAGCGGTGGCCACCGCGTACAACACTGCTTTGAGCGGCAAATCTGTCCCCGGCATGACGTACGCCACCTATTCGACCTACGCCAAGTTGCTGCGCATGACACCGGCAAGCGGGGTTTCATGGTTGTCAGGAGGCGGAGGTGGCGTCGTGCAAACCTGGCAGATCACCTCCGTGGGAAGCATCACCGGCGCGCGCAGCGCATCGGTGCAGGTGGTCGAGACGTTCGAGCGGGCGAGCACGCCGATTTTTCAGTACGGTCTCGAGGCGACGGGAAACGGCTGTGGCGCGGTCACCTTTGAGGGGAACGATTACACCGACAGCTATAATTCCGCAAACGGCGTTTACAGCGTGGCTAACTCGTTTACAAGCGGGGGAAACATTGCCACGAATGGAAACGTCAATCTTGGCGGGACCGGCGGATCCGCGGCAAAAATTAACGGAACTGTCGCGGCCGTAAATACGACCGTGGGAGCGTGCCCCGGCGCTGGGGTCACGGATGCTAGTGCAGGCAACTACGGAACCCTCTCAGCGGTGAATCCAGCATTGAATCCCGCGCTTCCCTGGGGTTGCATGAGCACGCCGTGTAATCCGCCTGGGACCCTTGTCACCACCTCCCAAAATGTAAGTACGGGCTGCGCCTCCATCACCGGTTGCACGAAAAACACTCCCGCCACGATCAGTATTTACGATGGTGGATCAAGCAAAACAGTGAATGCCTTTACGCTCGCGCCGGGGTCATACGGAAACGTCACAATCAACGCCGCCGATGTCGTTCACGTTTCAGCCGGAACATACAACATTAACAGCATTAATTTTGCCCAGGACGGCCAGTTCGTCGTTGATTCAGGCCCGGTGGTATTCAATCTTGTCGGGAATTGCGCGTCGGGTTGTCCCACTGAATCCGGCCTTCCCGCTGACATGACCTCAACCGAGGTGATCTATGGCGCCGGCTATGCCGGCTTTAATGGGTGTGCTCCCTCGGGAGGCACCGGGGTTGTCGCCAACCCGAACGTCTATGGCAGCACTACCTGTGGCGCGTCACAAACCGCCTACAGCGGGATCCCCTCAAATATGCAGATTGTTTACAGCGGAACCTATACCATCAGGCTCGGTGGAATGCCAAACGCCGCGGTCATCTATGCACCAAACGCCGGTTACTATACTCCCGGTGCGCCCGTGGGTCTCTATGGAAGCTCCGTGGTGAAAAACTTCGACGATGCCTCAGGGTCTCCTTTCCACTACGACTCTTCATTATTGAACTCCGTAGTGCAGGTGGGGCAGTTTCGGCCCGTTGGAGGCTTCAGTTGGAGCAAGTTCTAGTCTCCAGCTTCTGGACGCAGTAAGGCTGGCGCTTCGCGCTTTGATGGGTTCCCACCGTTTCTTCCCACGCTTGGCTAGGTTGTGTGGTCCCTCAACAGCAGGTTCCCCCGCTGCGCTTCGGAGATGACAGCATTTCTGGGGGGCGCTGCGGCGACCTCGGGATGGCAACGTTAGAGAGTAGATTGCGTTTCATTGAAAGACATCCCTGCGATAAAATGCGAGGCATGGGAGCGGCACGGACAGTCCCGGCAAAACCCTATGGATTCTTTCGCGCCCTGTGGAAGGCGATGCGGGAGGTGTTTCATGAGACCACCGGGACGTTGTTTTTTTTGCTGGCGCTTTCGTGGGCCAACGCCACGGTGCGGCTGTGGCGCCACGGGGGCTCGACTCCCTGGGTCGTGGGAATTTCCAGCAGTTTTGCCATTTTGCTAGTGGCCTTTGGGCTGACGTCGTTCCGCGCAGCGCGCCGCGTGCGCTGAACTTTTTTGGCGCGCAATTTTTGCGTGCGATTTTTGGATCGTTGCTGCGCTCGCCGGCAAGCATCTTCCCGGTAATACCAAGTGCAAAAAACAGATCGCAAAGAGACGCCGCAGACGGTTCCTCAGAATCGAGGACAAGAGACGCAGTCGGGGATTCCGCTGGAAGCCGTCTATACGCGCAAGGATTTGGGCGACTGGGATCCCGACGCGGCTCTCGGCCAGCCCGGCGAATTTCCCTTTACGCGCGGCATCTACCCGACGATGTATCGCGGCAGGCCGTGGACCATGCGGCAGTACGCGGGATTCGGCAGCGCGGAGCAATCGAACCAACGGTTTCGCTACCTGCTGGCACAGGGGCAGACCGGGCTTTCGGTGGCTTTCGACCTGCCGACGCAGATGGGGTTCGATTCCGATCATCCGCGCGCGGCAGGAGAGGTCGGCAAAGTCGGCGTGGCCATCTGTTCGCTCGAGGACATGGAGAGTTTGTTCGCGGACATTCCCCTGGCGAAGGTTTCCACGTCGATGACCATCAATTCGACCGCGGCCATCCTGCTGGCGCTGTACGCCGCGGTGGCCAAGCGGCAAGGCGCCAACCTGCGCGAGCTTTCGGGAACGGTGCAGAACGACATCCTCAAGGAGTACATCGCGCGGGGAACGTATATTTATCCGCCGCGCCCGGCGATGCGGCTGGTTACAGACCTATTTGCGTGGTGCCGCACGGAACTGCCGGCGTGGACGACGATTTCCATTTCCGGCTACCACATTCGCGAAGCCGGTTCGACCGCGGCACAGGAAGTGGCGTTCACGCTGGCCGACGCCATCGCATACGTGGATACGGCAATCGCGGCGGGGTTGGCGGTGGACGAGTTCGCGCCGCGGCTGTCGTTTTTCTTCAACGCGCACAGCGACCTGCTGGAGGAGGTCGCCAAGTACCGCGCGGCGCGGCGGCTGTGGGCGCACATCATGCGCGAGCGCTTTGGCGCCAAGGACCCGCGCTCGATGATGCTGCGCTTCCACGCGCAGACCGCGGGATCGTCGCTCACGGCGCAGCAGCCGGAAAACAATATCGTGCGCGTGGCCATTCAGACGCTTGCGGCGGTGCTGGGAGGCTGCCAATCGCTGCATGCCAATGCACTGGATGAGGCGTTGGCGCTACCCACCGAGCAGGCCGCGCTGCTCGCGCTGCGCACACAGCAGGTGCTGGCGCACGAAACCGGCGTGGCCAATACGGTGGACCCGGTGGGCGGAGCGTACGCCATCGAACGGCTAACGGACGAGATGGAACGCCTGGCGCGCCAAATGATCGAACGGATCGACGCGCTGGGCGGCATGCTGCGGGCCATCGAAACCGGCTACGTGCAGCGCGAAATCCAGAAGGCGGCGTACGAATACCAGACGGCCATCGAACGCGGCGAGCGCGTGGTGGTGGGCGTCAACCGTTTTCGCACCGGGGGGCAAGTCCCCATTCCCATCCTGAGTATCGATCCGAACATCGAGAGCCAACAGGCCAAGCGGCTGGCGGCACTGCGCGCGCGGCGCGACGCGCAGCGGACCGCCGAGGCCGTGGCTGCCGTGGAATCGCGGGCGCGGTCGGGAGAAAACCTGATGCCGGCGATTGCCGCGGCGGTGGAGGCCTACGCCACGGTGGGAGAAATTTCCGATGCGTTGCGTCGCGTCTTCGGGGAGTATCAGGAATCGGTGGCGTTGTAACGGCAGAGGCGCGATCACCGCACATCGAATTCGCCGCGCCAACCAAGATGAAAATTATTCTGGCATCGGCTTCGCCGCGCCGCGCGGAAGTGCTTTCCGACGCTGGCATCCGCTTCGACGTGATGTCCGTGGAAATGGACGAAAGCCGGCGCGCCGGCGAATCTGCCGAGGCCATGGTGCAACGGCTGGCGGAAGGCAAAGCACGCGCATCGTCGGCGCTTCTGCGTAATGTGGAGGAACCAGTCATCGTAATTGGCGCGGACACGGTGGTGGAGATTGAAGGCGACGTGCTGGGCAAGCCCGGTTCAACGGCATCGGCGCGCGAGATGCTCGGGCGCCTCAGCGGCAAGACGCACAGGGTGCTTACCGGCGTGGCCATTCTGCGGCTGGCGGACAGCACCGCGCGCATCGAGGTGGAATGTACGCGCGTGCATTTTGCCGCGCTCACGGCAAGCGATATCGACGCATACGTGGCCACTGGAGAGCCGCTCGATAAAGCGGGCGCGTACGGTATTCAAGGATACGGCGGGCGATTTGTGGAGCGCATCGAGGGCTGTTATTTCAATGTCGTGGGGCTGCCGTTGGCGCGGGTATACAGGATTCTGAAAGAGCTGGGCGCATTGTGAAGGTCCTTGCGGGATGGGCAAAAAATAGGGCGGCCCATCGGGCCGCCCTCTAGAAAACCTTACAATACAATTTCGAGCGGATGGTTAGTGCGCGACTTTGTTTTCCGTAGAACTCGCCGGTGGGGCGGTGTTTGCGGGCGGAGCGGTCGTGGAGGTTTGCGATGTGCCAGGCGTGTCGCCGCGCATACCTTCCTTGAAGCTGCGGATGCCTTCGCCCAAGCCGCGCATCACTTCGGGAATTTTCTTGCCGCCGAAAAGGAGCACGATGATGGCCAGGACGATCAGCCAATGAATTGGGCTAAGTTCTCCCATAAGGTAACCTGCCTTTCAGGCGCTCTTTGGTTCCACGGTCGGTGCCGTGCAGAAGCAGCCCGAGGATCATAGTATAGCACGGTCCGGGCACCATGAGGGTCAAACCGCGCGCATCGTCACTTACCACCTAATCCTACTTACCCCGCAAGGCGGCGGCGATCTCCTGCACGATGGCTTGTGCGGCGGCGCGAGGATCGGGGGCGGCGGTAATCGGCCGTCCGACCACCAGATAATCGGCCCCGGCGCGGATCGCTTCATACGGCGTGGCCACGCGCGCCTGGTCGTCCGCGCGCACACCGGCGGAGGCTGTCGCCGGCCGCACGCCTGGGACGACGATCAGAAAATCCCGCCCGCAGGCTCGCCGAATTTGGCGGACCTCCTGCGGCGATGCCACTACGCCATCGAGCCCGGCACGCTTGGCCAAGCGCGCCAAGCTCACCACGCGGGATGCCGGAGCGCCGCCGATGCCAACTTGCCGGAGCGCTTCCCGGTCCAAGCTGGTGAGGATGGTCACGCCGATCAGCTTGGGGCGCGTGCCGCGGCTGCCAGCCTTCGCTATGGCCTCAGCACCGGCGCGCATCATCGCCAGGCCTCCGGTGGTGTGAATGTTGAGCAAACGCACTTTGAGCAAGCGGCAGGCGGCGGAAACAGCTCCTGCTACGGTATTGGGAATATCGTGGTATTTGAGGTCCAGGAAAACGCCCTGGCCGAGGGCGCCGATCTTGCGCACGGCTTCCGGCCCCGCTGCGGTGAAGAGATGAATATTGATTTTGAACATGCCCACCAAGTTGGAAAGCCGGCGGGCCATATCGAGCGCTTCATTCAGCCGCTCGACGTCGAGCGCGACAATGAGTTTGCGGCGGGCTGCGGCGGCTAGGGGCGTCGCGGTACCTCGAGAAGTTCGATTCGGACAGATTCTACTCCACGTCCAATGAGTCCCAGCCTGGAGGCCACCAGAAACGATACGTCCAGCTCGCGGTCGTCCATAAACGGTCCCCGGTCGTTGATGCGCACCAGTTGGCTGTGGCCGGTGCGGGAGTTGACCACCCGGATCAATGAGCCGAAGGGAAGCCACAAATGGGCTGCCGTAGGCGCGAACATGTCATATGTCTGGCCACTGGCGGTGGTCCGGCCTTGAAAATGGGGTCCATACCAACTGGCAACCGCAGACCAGACCTTGATGGGTTTGACCGCCTGCTCCGGACGGGCAGCAAGCGGAGCCTGCACCCAGGAAGCGACCAGGCACATCAGCAATGGCCAAGAGAAGAGGGGTAGCGCTATGGGGAAGCGTTTACGCATAGCTTTCAGGGCGTGGTTTGGAGCAGGGTGAAACAAGGCGGTAAGTTTACATTCTATGGCATCAATACTCAATCAAAAATTCACTATTTCCCGGGTCGGAAAGTAGCTGTCAACTCGCTGATTTTATGGATCTTCTCACGAATGCAAAGGCTCTCTAATTCGTCAACTATTTTTTCACAGGCACGGGGATCGGCAAATGTCGCTGTACCGATCTGAACCGCGGTTGCGCCCACAACCAGATACTCCATAACGTCCTCGGCTTTTTCGATTCCTCCCAGCCCGATAACAGGGATCCGCACGGCCTTGGATGCCTCATAGACAAGCCGTGTGGTGATGGGTTTGATGGCGTGGCCGGAAAGGCCGCCAGTGGGATTTCCGAGGCGCGACATTCGTGTGCGGAAGTCCACGCTCATGGCCGGATAGGTGTTGGCCACGGTCAGGGCGTCCGCGCCAGCCTCCGCGGCGGCCCGGGCGATCAGCCCGATATCCGAAACGTTGGGGGATAGCTTCACCCACAGCGGGCGGCGGGCCAACGCACGGACAGTGGAAACTACCTCGGCAGCCATTCGCGGGTCGCTGCCGAACTGGATGCCGCCGCAGGCCACGTTGGGGCAGGAGATGTTCAGTTCGTACGCGGCCAAGCCTTCGGCGGCTTCCAGGTGGCGGGCCACCTCGGCATATTCGCCGGCGGTGCGGCCAAATACGTTGGCGATGATTTGCGTCCGGTAGGAGCGCAGCAATGGCAGCTTCTCCGCGACGAAATTCCGTACGCCCACATTTTGCAAACCGACGGCGTTGAGCATGCCGGCAGAAACTGGCACCAGGCGCGGAGAGGGTGCACCCTCCATGGGCTCGAGAGACAGTCCTTTGACGACAATCCCGCCCAGGCGGTTGAGGTCGGTGAGGTTGGCAAACTCGGCGCCATAGCCGAAGGTGCCGCTCGCGGCAATGACAGGATTGGCGAGGCGCACGGCGCCAATTTGGACGGTGAGGTCTGCTGCTCCGGGACCACTCACTAAGCGCTAGTTTATCATGCGCGGCGTGAAGCGCGCCGCAGTCTCAGAGAAAACGCGCCGTCACGGTTGACCGCCGGACGCAGCCTTGGCTTGCATGGCCTCGGCGAGAACGCGCCCCTCTGTTTTGACCGGCGTCATCCCGCAAAGGGTCGCCAGAGTGGGCGCGATGTCCGCGGGACTCGCCGCAGCCGCGTAAACACCGGGCTTGATTCCCGCGCCGAAGAAGAGCAGCGGCACATGCTGATCGTAGTCGTTGGCCGATCCGTGCGTGGTGCCACGCGCCGCGAGAATCCAACGCGGCTTCAGCGCGACGACGACGTCGCCGCTGCGCCCCGAAAATTCATCGAGGGCCGCGGCCTGTTCCAGGCTGCCGGCGCCGGATCGCTGCCCGAGTTCCGTACTTTCAAAGACTCGCTGCACACCGGGTGCGGCAAGGATGGCTGTCTGGACGTCCTGCCAAAGCGAAGGATCGGCGTGGATGCGGTCCATGACTCCCGGCGCGAAGTAAATGTTTTGGTCAACCATTTGCGACACATAACGTCCCTCTCCCAATCGTTGCGCCAACACTTTTTCGATCCGCGCAACAATGTCCGCGGCGTTTACGCGGCCGCCTTTGCTGGCTTGGCTTTGCGATTGTTCGGGGATGGGCGCCACGCCGTGATCGGCCGTAAGCGCAACGACGTAATTTCCGGCGCCAACGGCGCGGTCGAGATCGGCCAGCAATTTGCCGATGGTCTGGTCGAGCCGGAGATATTCGTCTTCGACTTCGCGGCTGGCGGGGCCGAAGGCGTGGCCTACATAGTCCGGCGCGGAGAAGCTGATCCCTAGGAAATCCGTGCCCGGTCCGCGACCTAGCTTCAACGCATCCGCTGCAGCGGCAGCCAGCCGTTCGAGATACTCGTCGGAGAAAGGACTGGCCCGCCAGCGGGTGACAAACGCCTGGCCCGTCGACGCTCCGCCGGCAAGGGGATGCGGGAAGCTCGCCGTCCAGCCGGGCGGAGGAGATTCTCCGGCGACCGAATGACCGTTGTGATAATTGGCCTCCACCATGGAAAGGGTCCACACTTTCCGCGAGTTCTGGGAAAGGGGATTGGCGTCAAAGAACGCGCGCGCAAAGGGGGGCATTTCGGAAGCGTAAGCCGACGACGTCAACCAGTCGCCGGCGACCTCGTCTTGCCACAGCACGATGTCGGCCTGGTGGCCGGCAAGCATGATCGCGGCGCGAGCCTTGAGCGAAAGTGTGACGACGTGCGAGCCCGGCCGGGCGGTGCGCAGCCGTTCGGCAAAACTTGGCGCCATGAGCTGTGCCGGGGAGTCTCCGGGCGATGCCGTCCGGCTGACGCCCAGATCGCTGGCGCTGGCATCCTGGGTGCAAGTAACGTTCTTCGCCGTTGTCCTATCCCACCAGGCGTTGCCAATAATTCCGTGCGTTTCAGGGAACACTCCGGTGGCAATGGTAGCGTGGCCTGGGCAGGTCTCCGTGCCGGAATACGGATAGGCCGCGTTTTGGAACCACGCGCCGCGAGTTACCAGGCGCGCGAGGCCGCCACGCCACTCGCCGCGGAATCGCTGGACATAGTCGGCGCGCATCTGGTCCACGGCAATTACCACAACCAGTTTGGGGCCTTGCGGAGGGGCGTTCTGCTGCGCGATTCCCTGGGGAAGGAGCAGAAGTCCGGTCATCGCAAACGAAAAAACGGCCAGCGGCAATCCGCGCCGCAGCGGTTTGGGGTGCGCCGGTTTCATGGCCCATAGCCTAACACGACTGCTCTTGCCGCCCGGAAAACGATCTTGCCGCGGGCTGCGAGCCGGGCGGCCACTATGCTAGGATGTTGCGCCAATGCCCGTCGTGGAGAAAACTCAATTGATGTCGACGACCGAGGTCGACCGGACGGTGCAACGATTGGCGCACGAGATCGTCGAAAAAACGGGCGGGAAGAGCGATCTCGCGCTGATCGGCATACGCCGGCGCGGCGTGCCGCTGGCGCAGCGCATTGCCCACGCCATGCGAGGGATTGGCGGAGTGCAAGTGCCCGTCGGGACG